>JAEEGK010000787.1_pt1 | contig 79113 bp, 76 predicted proteins | sample 8958771 | NCBI WGS metagenome assembly JAEEGK01 (sample SAMN16246547, study PRJNA631951) | gut metagenome | biome: gut microbiome; feature: rumen; material: SC-attached | host: Bos | place: Iran: Karaj | collected 2018-10
TGGCAAAAGACTGGTTTAATAAGGGATATGTAATGGGAAACAATAAGAATAAGTGGAATGCTAAACCTCCAAAGTTTATAGGTGCACTTGTTCATGACCCATTAAAAACAAATAATTATGTGAAGTTGTGTATTAAAGGTAGACCAATAAATGTAATAGATAATATGCAAGACTACGATTAACTAATTAATATTTTGGGTACAATATTAAAGTCGTAGTAAAACTCCTTGAATTGCTGGAAACTCCTTAGAGCTTTAAGTACAGTAAAGTGTAATAATCTTAAAGATTGGACAATCAGCAGCGAAGACTCTAATATAGAGTAACGTTCAACGACTATCGAAAGCATAATATAAGAGAAATACTTATATGAAGAAGCAAGTAGAGTAGGATATTTTATCTGAAGCGGGGAGCATCTTATATATAGTAACAGTGTATAAGATGAAGATATAGTCTATCTTATATGAAAATATAAGTACTAACATACTAGTAGTAAACTAGTTAATTATCGAGTATGTTTAAGGCATTGTATCCATCTATTACAGGAGAATCTAATATAGCAGCTAATACTCAGATAGGTAAGATTGAGATTAGAAATAAAGTATATAAGAATGAGAATGCTTATAATATTGAAGGTTATTCTAGATCGGGAGAATTCATTGAGAACAAGGTGACTGATAATATTATCGAATTTGGCCATAGATGGTTCCATTTAAGCTCTGTTATGGATATGATAAAAGCAGTAGATAAGAAGATGGATCAGACTAATGGATATCCTGAATATAAAGTAGTACATCCTATAAGAGTATCTAATAGAGAAAGATATAAGCATCCTATAAGAATATTAGATTGCCCTAGAAGATCTACTAAAGATATAATTGATTATAATAATAAGTATAGAAAGGTAGTTGGATAATGAGACAAATACCATATAGTGATATCATTATCGATAAAGATCCTAGAATACCTGTAGTAAAAAAGTTATTATCTGGTATAATCAGTAAATTAGATTTGGAAGAAACTATAGTTACAGTTATGCCAGATAATACTGTTATTGGAATATGCAAGCTAACTACAGTATTTGTTGCTGATATAAATGAATGTGTTCCTGGATATATGATGACGATAGATCAGAGAACGTTTAATGATGATATAATAAAAATGTATCATATAGAAGAAGATGAATATATATTATTTAACCAAGAGATATCTAGTTTATATCTAAATATCAGAGAAGCTAATAATATGTATTTCTATAATCTACCTAAATATCAATTGGTAGATAAGATAGAAGATATAGGATCTTATGAAGAGTTTCAGTATTATTTAAATCTTAAATCTGAAAGCGGTAGTAAATTCTTTAAAGGCTTTTGTGATAAGTTCATTATTCCTATATGGACCAAGTTTCCTAATATAGCTAAATCAGATATAGCAAGTTTATATGTGTATAGATTTGATAATGAATCAGATTTAGTAGTATGGAAAGTAAAGAAAAAGAAATTTAATAAAGATATATACACGATCTTTAGAGTATTAAGACTCTTATAAAGTTAAATTTAATAATATAATATAGTAGTAGATAGAAATATCTACTACTATATTTTTATTTTTGGAGGAATGTATAATATGAGTAAAAGAAAATCTGAGTTTCATCAATTGGAGTTTATTAACCCTTTTGATAAAGATCATGTACAAAAGATGGTACATCCTGATTGGCTTGATAGATGGGCATTGATGCAATGGAGAATAGCGAATGCTAAATCTTTCAACAAAAATATATCTGATAATGAAATGGATCTCTTAGATATTGATGAGTTGATTACTCAGTGGGATATTGATCCTGAGGAAAGAAAGATCGGACCTAAAACTTGTAATATGGTATATAAGGAATTATGTCTTGTATTACGTTTGGTAGATGCAGAACATCAGGATGCCATGAAGAAAGAAATACTTCCTGGAGTAGTATATTCTAACTCTAATAAGAAGTATATGTTCACCGATTATGATTTGGATGTAAAAGATACATCTAAAGCCGAATCGGTAAAATTATTTGATACTGAAAAAGAAGCTTTTGAAGCTTATAAAGAATCTAGAGATAGAATGATAGACTCTGTTGCAGATAAAGCTTTAATGTATAAACTCATAAATTCTACCTTATATATGGATTACTTTAATAAAGGAAAGATTAAGGTTAGAAGTTATGAGTATTATAAAGAAAAGAAATACCTCAATAAGTCAATGGAGGAAGCAGAATAATGAGTAATATTTTAAAGCAGTTGTTTTGTAACCATAATTCACAAAGATTAATATCGAAGATAGATGCTATGTATATAGATGATCTTTATCTTAATCCTAATAAATATAAAAGAACTGCTTATTGGAGATGCGAAAGATGTGGCAAAATCTTAACAAAGAAATACAAAGAAGCTTTTAGTACTTTTAATTGGGAGCACATTATGATAAATAATACCCAAAAGGAGAATGAGTAATGTATTTCAGAGATGAGCTTAGTCTTAATAGAGCAGCCAAATTAACTAATATAACATATCCAATTAGGGAATATATCACAAAAGATTCTTTTCCAGATCAGGATCCATATAAACTAGGATCTGTATTACATGTAAAGTATAGGGATTTATGCTTAGGAAAAGATGGTTATATTGATAGCCCTGATGGAGATACAAGAATAAAAGAAACTACTATGTTTGTACTTAGATATGATATAGTGGAGCCTTATATAGTAATAGGAATATGTCAGGAAGATGAAGCAAAAGGAAGAGTATTTGTATTTAATAGAGTTAATAATGATGATCCTATGAATTATATTTCTGTATATACTGAGCAAAAGTATAATTATTACAGAGTAACAACAAAGGATTATCATTATGGATACACAAATAGCAATAGCTATCTTCCTGGATATATTCTTAGATGTGATGATGGAGAACCTTCATATGCAGTTATAGCAGAAACTACAGAAGATAATAAAATTAGATTTGTATTGTCCGATGAAGCTATATGTATAATTAAAAATTATCCATCAATACTTACTCCATATCATGAATCTGATGTATATGACCTAGTAGAACAATTACTGGGAGACTATGAATTATATGGAAGAGAATATTAATTGTGTAGATTCTATAATAAAAGCCAAAGATGATAATACTGTAATAAATCAGTATAATGAAGAGTCTTATCTATACTCTATTATATTATCACATGTAGAGCATATAAAAGCTAATCTTTATAACTTTAAATTCATTGCAAGAATATTAAATAATGAAAACACCAAAGAAGTATATCTGAACTTACAAGTTCTTATCAATGATTCTTCGATAGTAGACAACTCTAAATACTCTATTGAAGATAATGCAAGACTATCTTTGGTGAATTCATATTTCTACAATAGATCTACTTCTAATAGTAAGGAGAATGAAGATAACTCATATAGAATAGATTTTTCAATTAACTATAAACCTGATTGTAAATTTAAAAATACAATACAGATAGTAAATAATATGTATAATATTGCATCTGAAGTATTCATAAATAAGGAGACTTTCTTCAAGATAGCTATCTTCTTATATCAGTTATTGTCTTGCAACATGATAGACGGAGATATATTCTATAAGAAGTTTTCTGCAATGAATGCTTTATATAATGATGATAGATATACTGCTATAAGAACCTACAAAGATAGTAATAAGATTTATACTATCTATTGGGATAATACATATATATCTTCTATCTTGCAAGAAGTCGAAATGCATAAATACCAATTAACTTATATGGTATTTACAAAGGAAGAATATGAAGATAAAGTACTAAAGATCTATGATGAGGAGAACTAACTTAGATGATTAAATTACCTATAGAAGAATTATCTACTAAATCAATTGATTGGAGTTCTAATGGTGCTATAAAATTGGTATCAATAGTTCCTATCTATATGGATATTATTACAACTAAGGTTCCAAGCTTACCAAAAGGAAAAGCAATGGTATATACTGTTATTGGAAGAATAACATGGTTATGCAAAGATGATAAATCTAACCTATGCTGTGTTACCTCTTCTTATGTTGCAGATTCAGACGATGAAAGAAAGTTCTTAGTAAATCATCCTTTATTGAGTAATGGTTACTTTATCAACTATTCTGCAATAGCAGATATGCTTATGAGCACTCTACCTAATTATCATACAAATCTTGAGTTTACATTTAAGAATCCGGATGATTTAACTAATAATGAAGAAATCTTTCTTTATGGTTATGAGCATATTGGATTAATAGATAATGAAAATAATAAGCTTAAAATAATTAAAGTATCACCTGAAGTTTATAGCTCTTTTGCATTTATGGATAGATCTATATTTACTGCTACCATTAATAATGCAGATTTGTGGAATGTAATAAAGTTTGGTTCACAAGCAGACAGCAGTCCAACATATATGACTGATGTACAAAAAGTATCCGTCAAAGATTGCTGTTTAATAGATCAACCTAAAGATTATGCTAAAAAAATAGCAGCAAGATTAGAGATAAATGATATATATGAACTTATATTGGCATTGAAAGTTCCCGAGAAATCCAAGATCACTAATAAAGCAATCAAGAAGGTAGATTTTATCGATTTTACGAAAGATTATTATCTTGAAGGTACATGTAGATATGTAGAAAAATATAGATTTACTGCTTCTACTGGAACTGGAAAAGATGATAATAATAGAGTATGTATATTTATAAGAGCAAAATCTAGAGATGAGCAAAAAATGTTATTTGCATTTGATCAGAAAGCTAGAGAAACTATATATGAACAGTTAGATTTACTCTTAAATGATTAGCTTACAAGATTTATTCATTATATACTACTTCCAATAAAAATAAATACATAGACCTTAGTGGCCTATGTATTTATTTTTTTTTTATAAAATCAATACAATATCTCTAGATCTGGCTAGGATCTAGAGATATTGTAACAAAAGGAGACTAACACAGCAATTGTTTTTTGAATAATTTGGAAAGGACGTTAAGGGAGGACGTTCACTCTATATATACATTAATATAGTTCCAACTATTCATTAATTAATTGTTATTGTAAAAAATTACAAAATAAATTTTGTACTATTATATAAGTATAAATTTCATTGTAATTTTTAAAGAGTATTAGTGTTTCGAGTTTTTATATGAGACTAAAGTAATTTATTAGTACATAGTAAAACATATAAATAATACTAACATATAATAAGTAAAAGTGAGGAAAGAAATCATGTGCAGACTGTTAACTTCTATTAATCGTTCTATTTTATTATTGTAAAGGAGGATATATAAATATGGGCAATCTTATATATCCTAAAGAATTAGGAAACATAGTTAAAGAGTATAATTGTATTCCAAGATTGATAAAGAAAGTAGATGAAATAAAACGTTCATCTAAATATTTTTGTCAAGAAAATTCTAATGAACCATTTAAAATAGAAGAAGTTATAGAAGTTAATAATCAGATATATTATCAGATAAAGTTAATATCATCTTATAAACAAGCAGTTATACCATATGAAGAAAAGTTTACTTATTATGAGTTATTTCCAGACAGATCAAACATAAAACAACTTAAAAATATTATAAATAATGGAAAGCCTTATTATGGCTCAGAAATAAAATATTGGTTCTATATAAATAATATAGATTTAGATTGTGAAAAGTATAATGAATTTAAAGATATTATTACAGAATCTGGTATGACAATATCAGATAAGAAGATTTATTTTTTAAAAGCTTCATACGTTAACTCTAAAGATATATTTATTAAATGTAGAGCTGTACAAGCAAAAAGGATATAAGTTTGATGCATTATTTCTCCCCAATAAATTATCCCTACAGAGCATGTCGTAGCTCTGTAGGGATAATATTTACTTATTCATTCTCAGGTTTATGATACTTAGCATTATCGATATTAATAGTTACTAAATTGGCTTTACATATAATCTCAAATGAGATGGTACCATTGTGCTTAATATCAGCATTCTTGTAGCTTACAACAGATGCTGTATAGCAAGGATACTTAGCTAAGATTTTTGCAAGAGTCTCTGCTTTATCAATATCAGGATTATCAATCTGATTAGCTTTCATATCTTCCATGAGCTGCCAGAATTCATCATCAAGTGTTCCAGGAACATCTGTTCTTACGAATACAAGAGATGAATAAAATTTAAAATGATCTAACCAACTAAGCTTTGTCTTCTTAAAGAATTCACCAAGATATACAATATCTTCAGGTCCAATTCTCTTACTCTTAATATCATTATGCACTACAACAAGACTCATAGGTTCTACACCTGCTTGCAAAGTATCAAAATCAAATGTAAAATCAATTCCTCTTCCTTGAATAGCAGACCTTCTAATACAATTAGAAAGTTCAACATAATTAACTTTGTAATCAGTAATTTTGCTCATAATTTAGTTTCTCCTTCGATAGATTAAAAATTTGTATAGATACTTTAATTAAGTAATTACCTAATTAAAATTATGTTTGAATCATTAATAAGTATTACCATTGCCATTCACTACAACAAGATCCATTGTTTCTTTTAAGTTTGTAGACTTAGCTTTTCTATTTGCCAGATCGATAGTAAACTCATCAAGAAGAATATCACTATATACAGGAAGGCCAGGTTGAGGAACAGGATTAGCAGGATTACTAAAATCAAAGTACTGGAAAGCTCTATTGCCAGTATTAGGATCATAAACCATAGCTTGTCTAATATTATTATTTCCTTCAAGCATCATAAGCTTTTCTTCAGGAGTCATATTAGCAACATAGTTAGTATATTGTACATTTCCTAAATCTTGAGAAGATCCTAAATCTGCTCTTACAATACCTGAAGAACCATATATAGTTGATGACATAGATGGCATATTAGTAGGTTGGTTATTAGCATTATTATTTAAGAAACTTGTATAAAGATCGCTAATATACTTATCATCATTCTGATTTAACTGATCTTTATTATCTTTATATCTCTTATAATCAAGATCATTAGATTTACTAATAGAGTTATTAATTTCCTTAATAGCAGATATCTTATTGGATATTAAACTACCTAAGTTTTCAGATAATCCATTAAGGATACCATACTTATTCTTCATTGCTCTATTAGCTCTTACCAATTCAAATTCATTCATTAACTCATTAGATATAGAATCAATCTGAGATAATGTATTATGAAGCATATATGTAGTTTCCATATATGTATATGCTGTTGGCAAGTTCTCTACTACCGTACTTGCAACCTCAGCACTTTTATTATCTGGTCTTACTATATCACTTGAACTTACAGTAGCAGGAGGATTAGATTCTTTCTTTGGTCTTCCTCTCTTTTTAGATTCAGGCGTAATCTGTTCATCTACATGAATATCAGATTTAGTTACCTGATTAGGATCATCTTTAACTGTAAATTTGAAACTACTATTAGATACAATCTTTGGTGTTTCATATGTTCTAGGATCTACATATTGTTTATTTGGTACATTGTAATTTACCACTGATTGTTGATTTTGATTTACTACTTTAGTTTGTAAACCATATCCAGCCATGATATTATTATTAGGTACAGGCGCTCCAAATCCATTACTATTGGATGGATTTCGATAGTTTCCATTGTTGATAAAATCAAAAGACATAAAAACCTCCTATAAGTTAGAATAAAAGATGTATAGAAACTATAAATAATAGTATTATATAAGAGTTTAAGTATTTATTTTCTACCCATAGAACTCTCTAGTAATACTATATAAGGAGGAGATATATCTATATGTCAGATACTACTATTACAACAGAAACTACTAATGTAGCAGAAGAAGTAACTACTAAAGAAGTTACTATTGAACAAAGAGAAGCTAAGATATTAATAGCTGTTCCTTGCCAGGAAATGGTTAATGTAAACTTTGTATCTTCATTGATGCATCTTGATAGACCACCCAAATCTTCTATTGTATTTACTCTGTCTTCTATTCTTCCTCAGTCTAGAGATACATTAGCTCATACTGCTATTATCAATGGGTTTACACATATCTTATTTATAGATTCTGATATGACATTCCCTTCTGATGCTCTTCATAAGTTATTTGCTCATGATGTAGATATTTGTACAGCATTATGCTTTGCTAGAAAGGGAGAACATAATCCTTGCATATATAAGAGGATTAATTATGAGAATCCTGTAAAGGGTAAAACTAATGGCAATATTACTGTAGAGGATGATATTGATAGAGACTTTTTTGAAGTTAAAGCCTGTGGAATGGCTTTCTGCTTAATTAAGACATCTGTTCTTGTAGATATTGAAAATAAGGTAGATGGCGAATTATTCAGATATATTGATACTTTCGGCGAAGATCTTAGTTTCTGTGTAAGAGCTCTTAAAGCAGGATATAAGATTTGGTGCGATTCTACAATCCCGATTGGTCATGTTGGAGAATATGTATTTTCTAAGAAAGATTGGATCATGAGTCAGAGAATTAAAGAAGCACAAAAAGCTGCTGCTGAGGCTGAAGAAAAAGCAAATACTGAATCCAAAGAAAAGATAGAGTGATAGATATAATATCCCAGTAGATATAAAATTATCTACTGGGTATTTTTTAAAATCTTATATGATAATATACAATATTATTAATATTGTATATGGAGGAGAGTAACTTTATATGATGAAGGTAATAAATCAATTTGATACAGAACCTATCAAGGGATATTTTGATAATACTGTATCAGTATTCTTGGCTGGAGGAATATCGAATACAAAGAAAGAATGGCAATTAGATGTAATAAAAGAACTTGAAAAATTGGATGAACTTAAGTTGGGAACATTAATAGTTTATAATCCTAGGAGATTTACAGAAACATCTAAAACTAAAGAATTGGGAAAAGATATTAATAATATCATAAAATGGGATATTGATGCTATGGATAATTCCAATATAATATCTGTATACTTTACCAATGATACTGGACAATCTTCATCTTTATTTGAATTAGGAATGTACTTAGCAAAAGCTATACAGATATTCGGTAATCGTAGTTATCTTCATCTTTGTGTATCAATTGAAGAAGGATATAGTCATAGTAAAAAGCTTATAGCTTACTTAAAATATATACTTAAAGATGATTTTGATCTAATTTGCGATACAGAAAATGTAACACCAAAAACCCATGCAAATCATATATACAGAATGTATACTAAAATACTGGCTGATAAAATTAGTTAAAAGGAGATAAATATAATATGAGCTGTGCAGACAAGATTTTTGTAGGAATGTGTAAAGACATCTTAGAGAATGGTGTTGATACTAAAGGGGAGAAAGTTAGACCTCATTGGGAAGATGGTACTTTAGCTTATACCATTAAGAAATTTGGTGTGGTCAATAGATATGATCTTTCAAAAGAATTTCCAGCTCTTACATTAAGAAGAACTGCTATCAAAGCTGCTACTGATGAGATTCTTTGGATATGGCAAAAGAAATCTAATAATATTCATGAACTTAATAGTCATATTTGGGATTCATGGGCAGATGAAACTGGATCTATTGGTAAAGCATATGGATATCAGTTAGGAGTTAAGCATCAATATAAAGAAGGAATGATGGATCAGGTAGACAGAGTAATCTGGGATCTTAAGAATAATCCTTATAGTAGAAGAATAATGACTAATATTTATGTACATCAAGATCTTCACGAGATGCATCTTTATCCTTGTGCATATAGTATGACATTTAATGTAACCAAAAAAGAAGGAGAAGATAAGTTAATTCTTAATGGTATTTTAAATCAGAGATCACAAGATGTATTAGCTGCTAATAACTGGAATGTATGTCAATATGCTGTACTAATACATATGATTGCAAGAGAATGTGATATGCAAGTAGGAGAATTTGTGCATGTAATTGCTGATGCTCATATATATGATAGACATGTAGATCTTGTAAAAGAATTAATATCTAGAGAACAACATGATGCTCCTACATTCTGGTTGAATCCTGATGTTAAACACTTCTATGATTTTACAGCTGATGATGTAAAGTTAGAGAATTATGTTACCGGAGAACAAATTAAGAATATACCTATAGCAATATAAGGAGATTAACTGAATGGGTAATGATCCAATTTTAATACATGGTAAACTTATAAATAATATAAAGGATAATGTAAAGCCAACAGAAAATGATAGAATTATTGAACTATCTTTGGAGAACCATATTGATAGATTAATAATTGCTGTATTGCATAATTTTATGAAGAAAGATAAATAAATTAAAAAGGAGTAATTAATATTACTCCTTTTCTTTTTTGTACTAATATAATAGTATAATTTTGTTGTAAATTACTACATTATATACATTTTTATAATGGATAATGAAATATACAATAAAATATACTAAGGAGAATATAGTTTATGATGCTATGGGAAGACCCTAAACTAGCAAAAATAACATCTAATCTTAAAAAAGTAAGAATGTTAAGAAAACTTACTCAAGATGAATTATCAGGATTGTCTGGTGTTAATATAAAATCTCTTGCAGCTTATGAACAGCAGCCTGAGAAACTTTCAAATGCTAGTGTTACTACAGTATTTAAATTAGCACAAGCTTTAAATTGTGATATAATGGATATAGTAAATAAAGAATCTTTAAGTATAAAGGAGAATAACTTATAATGATGCCGTTAGAACTTAAAAATAGATTAAACTCTTTATCTGCACCAGATAAGATAGTTGCTGGAAAAGACGTGTTACTTGCTGAATTGTGCGATAGAGTATCAGCATTAGAAAATCAAGTTTATCATAATACTCAAGAGCTAAAAATACATTATCATAGAGATAAGTATAAAGATTTTACTTATGAAATTGAAAAGCATGGTAACTTCTATGATCTTGCTGCAGCTGAAAGTATGAAATTAGAAGCTGGCAAATACTATATGATTCCTCTTGGAATCTCTATTTATCTTCCTGATAATTATTATGCTATATTACTTCCTAGAAGTAGTTCTTTTAAGAAGTATGGTATTATAGTTGCTAATTCTATGGGAATTATAGATAGTAACTATAGATCACTCGAAGATCAATGGTATTTAGCAGTATATGCTACAAAAGATACTACTATTGAAGCTAATGAGAGGATAGCTCAGTTTAGTATATGTAATGAAACTAAGTTTATTGTTAATGAAGAAAAGTATTGGGAGGCACCTAAACGTGGAGGATTTGGATCGACAGACAATACAACAAAATAATGAAATTTTGACTCAATTTTCAGGACCTCAAATTAGATTATCAATGGATGGTATTTTAGGAATAGTAGATACTGATCATATAAAAGAAAATACAAATACTACTTATTTATCTTGGGATGAAACATGGATAGAAATTTGTAATGTAATTGCAAAGAGATCTAAAGATCCTAAAAGAAAAGTAGGGGCATTAATAGTTAATGATGATCATAAGATTATATCAATAGGATATAATGGTATGCCTAAAACTGTTGGTATGAATAATGATGAAGTTTATCCTTGGGGAAAGCAATCTTCTAATCCTGAGGAAACTAAATACCCCTATGTAGTACATGCTGAATTAAATGCTATACTTAATGCTAATCAATCTGTTAAAGGATGTACTCTTTATGTAAACTACAATTGTTGTAATGAATGCTGCAAAGCTATAGTACAATCTGGTATTAAGAAAGTAGTATATACTAATCACAAAGATAAAAATATCTATAATATTGGGAGAAAGATATTATCTAATGCTGGTGTAGAAGTTATTGAAATTTGTGATCAAAGAAAAATATAATAATATATTATATTTATAGCAGATGGTTGGAAGACAACAAATATATCTGCAACTATATATTTGAAGGGAGTAGTATTATGTACAGAACAAAATTAGAAAGGATGTCACCTACAACAATCGAAAAACTTCAGAATGACATCGTGGCATCAGCAAAAACTTTTCCTCAACTTGCAGACGAATACAAAATGTTTGAGGATGATGTCAAAAAGGTTGCTCAAAATATGGGAATGTATGGTTTATTTGACGAAGATAATTCCATACATAATAAAACTGTCAAAGAGCCCAAGAAAGAAAAGGTGCAGCATAAGGAAAAAAGAAAGAGCCGAGTATACATAACAGAAGATCTGGAGCAGGAGATTGTTGAAGATCTGAAAAAATATCAGGAAGATGGTTGGAAGAACTTCACTAAAAAGAAAATCCTGATAAAGTATAACTTAACCCATCCGGCTACCATAAATAAGATTGCTGAAAAGCATGGCATAGTTTTTGCTGATACATCTTCAAAGGTAGTAAAAGCACAATCTACAGTAAAAGCATTATCTGTTTCAGGTAACAATATCATCGGAGAATTTGATCCGAAGGATACAATAGTATTTCCTACTGAGGACATAGGAGAAGAGTTATCAGTAAGGCTTGACAATTCATTTACCTTAGGAGGTATAAATTCTTATATCTTTGAGAATCTTTCAATCTTTGATGGTACGCATTTTGATACCATAGTAAAAAAATATTTTGAAAGAAACATCAAAAATAAAAAGATAAAAACAATAAAACTTTATATTCGCAGCAATATGTATAGTTATATGTATATGATTGCAATGACATCAATTACCAAGTATTGCTATGAATATAAATGTAACTTGACATTGATAGAAGGCATTAAAAGCACTGATATCATAACCGGATATAGCTCACAGACTCCAAACATAAAAGCTATATTTGATAGATCTTATACATTGGCTAAGAAGACAATATATAGAGCAAGCTATGAAGACGTCAAATCTGCTTCAACATTGTTTTACATTTCTATTATTTTCAACAATAGGCAGAACAATCAGTGCATAATAACAGATTCTTTTGACAAAGCATTAGATTATCTGACAAAGTATGAAAAATCGATGGGTGAAGTTAAGATAGAACATTCATTGTTTATATCTTCAGTAACAGAAGGTAGGATCACACCTATTCTGAAAGTGATTAAGGGTAATATCTAAAATCTAAATCAAACATATGCAATGATCATTGCATATATTTAGTAATGATCATTGCAATCATGATTATGTAGCTCAGTCGGAAGAGCACTTGACTTTTAATCAAGTTGTCGTGGGTTCGATTCCCACCATGATCACTGTTAACTTGGTAGTGGGAAATATAGTGGTGTACTGGTTGTTGAAAGAGTACTTGCCAGAATGGGACGCTAGGACGTTTAAATATCCATAAACTATATTTTAAGGTTAAACTACTATTTCGAGGTGTGGCTCAGTTTGGCTAGAGCGCGTGATTTGGGATCACGAGGTCGTGGGTTCGAATCCCGTCACCTCGACGAATAAATATTACATATTTTATATAATAAAAATATTCCAAAGGAGAACAACTAAAAATGAAAAGAGCATTGACGTTGATATTAGCTGTAGTAATATGTGTTATGCTGATTGGTTGTGATGAGTTTGTACCGGATGATCGTCAGATTCAGCAGATAGTGACAGAGAGTCTTACACAGAGACAGCCTACACCTAAGGACCTTGACTTTTCTCTTGAGAGATATAACTTGATTAAGAGAGCATATTGGGTAAATGGGCATCGTGAAAAAGCTGCAGCAGTACCTTGTGAAGTAAAGAAACCTATCGGTTACATTCAGCTTTGGAGTTATGGAACTGTAGTAGGTACATACGCTGTTGACGGTAAGGTATCATCTTTGAATTCGTACCTCACTCCTGACAGTGAGTATTATGAAAAATTGAGTTCTGGCTATGCTCAAAATGAGTGGCTTGCAGATGTTGATGGGTCATATGGAGAAAATGATGACGGCATCTTCTTCTTCACACCCTCAGGCCATTATGTTGAATGGACAGGGGATTACATTTACAGTGACTCCATGTTCATTGGATATGAAGCAATAGAATAGAGGTATGATATGGATGGAAAGAAAGTAGCAGCGATTAGTATAGTAGTAGTTATTGTGGCTATATTCTTCATGACAGTAACTCCTGCTGGAAGAAAGTTCTTGAACAAGTGGGAATACGACTTAAAGAAAGTTGATGAAAAATCATATAGCTCTCAGAAAGAAGTAGAGGACACCTTGCGAGCATATCTTGCAAGTTATGAAGTTGACAAAGCAACTTATCTAGCATATAAGGACTCTGAAGATAAGTACGAAGCAGCTCTTGCAAAATCAGCAAAGGTAAGATTGATTGAAACAGGTACTTATTACAATGAGTACTTTGTTAAAAATTCATTTATCTGGAAAGACAATAAACCGAGTGACTTACCAGATAAATTAGATATTAGTATTGAATGATCGATTAAAGATCAATGAATAAAGTCGAGGTGTGGCTCAGTTTGGCTAGAGTGCGTGATTTGAAATCGCGAGGTCATGGGTTCGAACCCCGTCACCTTGATTGCTTACAGGTGGGCAAAGAAGAACTATGGAAGGCGCCATAATTAGAATCCTATAGTTCATACTTTATGGAGAATCTTGTCTTGAGATGATCTGTGAAGGGTAAAACCTGAAAACTTAGTAGTGGGAAAGTATGGCTCATTTGATCAATGAGTTACCTTGGCTGTATAGCGGAGACGTCTGCGGAATACAGTTGGTAAAACTACAATAATTTGAGTATTATTCCTTGTCTTTGAGTAACTTCGTGTTCATTATAGGTCGATCGCCTGAGTATGGGGTAAAAAAGGAATTAGTAATCCTGGAATTGTGATCGAGGACAGGATACTATCGGGATTGATTCTAACCTGATAGTGGTTAAATTTAAACTCCGAAATACCAAAATCTTAGCTAATGGTATGGGTGACTAATTGATTAGACCCTGGACAAGTCTATATATTTGGTGCAGTTGCTAAGTTACAAGCCAAATATTCTAGTTCCAAACTACTTACCTTTTTGACTACAAGTTACTTTGTAGCGTTCCGTAAACCGATTCTATATCATGTATCTTGATAGATCATTGGATATTTGAACGCACGGGCAAAATCTCATTAGAGAGATGCGCTAGAGTTGAAATAACTTGTAGTCAGATCTCTAGCTTACTTTGCTAGAGTTAACAGCTTTAAGTAATGGATAATCCACTCTAGGATGGTTGCTTGAAGCTGTTTTTACGCAGGCGTGTTGGAATGGCAGACAAAAGGGACTTAAAATCCCTCGGAGAAATCCATGTGAGTTCGAATCTCATCGCCTGCACTTTACATGATATAGCCCCCCAAATCATCATGTAAGGTAATATTATCAATCTATAATTCCCCTGATAGATTATAATATTACCAACTTGGATCTCTAGCTCAGTTGGTTAGAGCATCCGGCTCATAACCGGACGGTCCTGGGTTCGAGTCCCTGGAGATCCATGCATACCAATAGCGGTGGTCCTGTGAGTGGAAGGCCCTAGCAGGACATATATGCATTAGGGATATATTGATCAGAGCGCCGGCATGAGACTGATTGGGGCGACAGGCGTGTAAGATACTCTCTTATATATTTATGTAATGTAAATGTATAAGTTGCACAAATGTGCGTAAAAAGGCCAATCTTACCAACAAGAGATTTGTGAGTGTAATCTTGTTGGGAAAATCCGGTATAACTCTCAAGTGAAAACCTGGAAGGCATGGATTTGTCCGCTAGGTTTATTGAGGCAGCTAGTTTTTGGCTGCCTCATTTTTATTACGGGCTCGTATCGGTTTCGACAGGGGCCAAAAAGATATTACTTCGCTTGAGCGATGACGTAATCATCAACCTTAAAATTAAACGCTAAGTTTAATAGACGTCCTGTTGCAATGGCTGCCTAAGCTTTGGCTTAGAAACCTGACGCTTATAAATGCAATGTCTCAAAGATAGGTTATGCTCAATTAGTACTCTTTGAGGCCAAAAAGACAAACCTGGGCTACGCGGAAGATCAACCGCAGAGAAAAATAGATTAGTAGGAAACCACTTAGAAGCCTAAGGTGCTATATGCAAAGAGCTATCTTGTGAGCCTTAAAGGAAAGTCGCGTAATAGCAAAACAGCGTAAAGAGTAATATTGAGTATGACTTTTGGACACGGGTTCGACTCCCGTCGGGTCCATTTGGTTTAGTATTTTTCCTAAAAATACTTGGTGGATTCTGGGATTAAATCCGGAACAAAAATGTACCTTACTGATCGGTGCACAATAAATAGGTCAGTGTACGCATATGCCGGAATTGGAATACGGATAGCTAGTAAAGGGTTATATCTTCTAAAGAAGATGTTGTAAGTTCAAGTCTTACTACCATATATAAAATTATATATGATATGCTGGAATTGGAATACAGATAATCAGAATAGAGTTATCATCTTATTTAGAGGATGTTGTGGGTTCAACTCCCACTATGCGTATTTTAGAAGTTTAAATTATTGAACTTCTATTATTACAGGGTAGCTCAACTGGCAGAGCACTGTGCAAAAAAAGATAATGTCATGATATGTGACATTAACAGCAAACATATTAAGTGGGAACCACGGATGTTGCCGGTTCGAACCCGGCCCCTGTAATTTGTGACACTAACAGCAAAAATAAAAATAATTTAACAACAAAAATAAAAATAATTTTCTACTGCAAACAGAAAAATGTATAGTGTCATGTAACTTGGGACTCTTACAGCAAGTATTTTTAACTCCACAAATAGGCAAAGATACGGATAATCTTTATGAGTCCTGTAATTTTTATTGTAATTTTTATTGTGTGACACTAACAGCAAATAATAACTTCTATTGCAAATGGGAAAACAATAGTGTCATGAAAGGAGATATGAAATGAATTTTGCAGAAGCAGCAAAGAGGGAAGGTTCTTTTACCTTTACCGAAAATGGAGCAAAAGCTCTAAACACAACTGGATTCAAACTGTTAGATTTGTTTGGATCAATTGGATCTCTTAGATCTGCAGATCAAACCAGAATTGAAAGATTATTTGCAGATGCTTATAATGAAGATCCATTGGTAGCAACCAAAATGGTCTTCTATGCAAGAGATATCAGAGAAGGCCTTGGTGAAAGAAATGTCTTTAAGATTTTACTTAAATACATTGCTTCGCATCATCCTGAAGCTCTCATCAATAATATACAATATATTGGTGAGTATGGTAGATTTGATGATCTATATGCTCTTATAGACACTCCTCTGGAAAACCAGATGTGGGAAGTGATGAATAACCAGTTTAAAGAAGATCTTAAAAATTTAGATCTGGATCAACCCATTTCACTTTTAGCGAAATGGATAAAAACACCAGATGCATCATCACCTGCTACTAGAGCATTAGGAATATTGACTGCTAAGAAGCTTGGATATGATGTTTATACGTTCAAACGTATCTTAAGAAAGATGCGAAAGAAAATAAACATAGTTGAAGCATCCATGTCTGCAAATAAGTGGTCAGAGATCAACTATTCTGCAGTGCCTAGTAGAGCATCTATGATTTATCGTAAAGCTTTTGGTCGTCATGATGGCGATAGATATACAGAATTTATAAACAGAGCAGTCGATGGACAGGAAAAGATCAACTCTTCTACATTATATCCATATGATTTAATAGAGAAGATCATTAGCCGATTCGCCAGCTCAGTTATTTATGATCCAACTGTTGAAGCGCAATGGAAACAACTTCCTAATTATATTGAGGAAGAAACAAATGCTTTGGTAATTGCTGATACATCTGGATCAATGAATGGACGTCCAATTTGTACATCAATCGGTTTAGCAATCTATTTTGCTGAGCGAAATAAAGGAGCTTACCACAATATGTGGATGTCCTTTTCTGATGATCCTCGTATTCATATACTTAAGGGAGAAACCCTTGCTCAAAAAATAGCATCTATGGATATGAACGATTGGATGAACTCCACCAATCTTGAAGCAGCATTCAAATTAGTATTGGATATTGCAATCAATAATCATATATCTGCTGATGAGATGCCTAAGTCATTGATTGTAATCTCTGATATGGAAATTAATACATGCACCTATAATGATGATTGGATCTTTTATGATCAGATGCAAGCTATGTTTGCTGAAGCAGGTTATGAAATTCCAAACATTATTTTCTGGAATGTTAACAGTAGACATGATATTTTCCATTCTGATGGTACACGTAAAGGTGTTCAATTAGCAAGTGGTCAGTCTACAACAGTATTTAAGCAGATTCTTTCTTGTGTAGGATTAACTCCTATGGAAGCAATGATGAAAACCATAAATGCTGAAAGATATGATGCGATTACAATTGCATTGTAAAATAAAAAGTTGCTACTAAATATTTAGTAGCAATTACGCGCATATGGCGAAATGGCAAACGTGAGGGACTCAAAATCCCTTGGTAGAAACACCTTATGAGTTCAAGTCTCATTATGCGCACTCCTACAGGATTCATCAGATCTTATGTAGGAATTTTAGGACGGTTCGATATCTTAGACCAGAAAAGATATAATTGAAGTTATTTGAATAAGTTACTTGAACGATGAGTGCACAGTCACAAGTAACGTAACGACGAGTGATCTTATCTCAAAGATCAGCTAAGTAATGATACCACTGTCTGATGAACATGTATATTATTGGGAGACCAAATGAGATTTGGTAGCGAGATGTAGGTTTACACTCTGATTTTAGAGCTACACGAATACCTGAGTAACACTGTACAGGTGAAAAGGTATCTTAATCCCGTCTGATAGGATAGTAAGAAGTTTTAAGTAACTGTCTGCTACCTATCAGCTGAAATCAAAAATGCTTGTGACTATTTACATATGTATTTAATCACAAGTATTTGGGCCCCTAGCTCAGTTGGTTAGAGCATCCGGCTCATAACCGGATGGTCCTGGGTTCGAGTCCCTGGAGGCCCATTTTGTATGTTAATAATTCTGTCTCACTCATAATTATCATAAGTAAGGAATTTACCTTACTTATGATAATTTAAAATTATAATAATTGGAAGTTATTAAATTTTTATTTTTAAAGGAGAAATAATATTATGAACAAGTTTATTGAACTTTTAACCGGAAATCCTTATTTTTTATTTCTAATTATGGTAGTCCTACATGTAATTGCAGACTATATTTGTCAAACAGATGTAATGGCAAAATATAAGCAAAAGAAATCATGGGATGGATTAGCCAAACAATATGAATATGATTATATTGTATTTTTATGTGTTCATTCTATTTTGTGGTCAGCTATCGTATTCTTACCTTTATTATTCTATACAAACTATAATACAGTAATATATTATGATATTGTAATGATTAATACAATAATTCATATGATTATAGATGATTTGAAATGTAATAAACTTAAGATCAATCTTATCGTAGATCAAGTGCTACATTTAATTCAGATGCAATTAACAATTGTACTTGTAAATGTAATACCTTATTAAAACGATAAATAAAGAATTTTGTACTATTTTACAAGTACCTCCACACTTATGTAATTAAGTGTGGAGGTAATTTATCACAATGGATAGTACAATTAATATAATAGGATTAGAATGTATATATAATGATGAAACAATAAATATTTTTTCTGATGCTTCTTCTAGATTTGGGGAGTCATCTGGGTTATTTTGCTATGGATCTATAGTGGTAAACAAAGATACTATATTAGATCAGTTTTATGCATTTAAAGATGATTGCACTTGTTCTTATGACGCTGAATTAATGGGATTAAGAGCTTCTCTTTATGCTGCATTGAATTACAAAAGAAGATTTGGTAATCAAATAAAGAATATTAATATATTCTCGGATTCTAAATCATCAATTATATCTATATTGAGTTATAAAGGTTTAATCTGTAAACCTATATATGATAACAATCAAATTATTGGATATACTTCTTTTAGGAAGACTACAAAGAAGATACCATCTAATGAATCTGTACTGAATGAATGTATATCAATATATTTAGAGCTACTAAATATAGTAAGTATATCTATATACTTTCAGCCTAGTCATACATTTGATAAATGTAATAAGAAGAATGTATTAAATCATATGGAAAGTTTTGCTAAAGATTTTAGTATGCAAAATAATATACCTTTGGTGTCCATAGAACTTATGTCTTATATATCTAAATATAATTGTATTGTAGATGAAACTACAGGATTATATATATTTGATTATTATGCAAGATCTATTAATAATCAGAAGATTGTAAAATCTTCACCAATAAAGTTCAATCATCCAAATGTACCAAAAAGTTATTACGATAAAAGAAAGGACGTAAAGTGGGGTAACTAATATGCTTTGTGGTTATTTAAGACAGGTATGCAAAAGTATTAAAGTACAAGATCTTATTGACATTCTTGAAACATGTAAGAATAAAGATGCTGTAGTAAAATGCTTTGAGACAACTAATTTCTTTATTCATTTTGATCAGGATGGACAATTTGTTGACTTTACGAAAAATCCATTAGGACAACAATATGGAGAGGGTGGAACAGATAATACATGCTCAGGATGTGGAAGATATGATCATGTAGCAAAAGTATGTAAATGCGATGGAACGAACTGTTTAAACAGTGAGTCGGTAGTTGATACTGAAAAGCTCAATGAGATACGTTCTAGAGAATTAGACTCTTCTATAGCTTCGAAAAATCAAGTTCCTACAGAGGAAATTAAAAATGTAGAAGAGAAAAAACCTAAAATAACTTTGGAGAATTATACAATTAATGGTGTACCTATGGTAGAAGAAGTAGGTGTTGAAGATCCATCCCGCAAAGAAGAAATATCAATACCAGCTAAAGATATACAGGCATCAATCGATAATGCTATTATAAATACTCTAAACAAAATGATTTCTGGTATAAAAGGAGATAAATAATATGAACACAGAAGCAAAGAATAATGAAGTAGTTAGCAACGAAGAAACTAAAAAGACAAGTCTCATTCATGAGATCAGTAGAAATGGAATGATTCAGCCTATACTTTATATTGAAAGAGTAGATGGCAAAGAAAATGAACCAAAAGTTGCAAATATACTTAAGAAAAATGATATGCTCCATACAGCTCCTATGAATGCTTCTCATGAGATTAATGGCAATCTAGCAGAAGCAGTTACATATGAACCCAAGCATAATGAAATGTTTATGTTTGAAAATATCTGGAAGCTGGAGCGAAATCAGGCTGAAATATATACACAAGAAGCTACAAATTATATAATACAGCATACATTTATTTCATTCTGTGCAATGCTCGATAATACCGGAAAGAATTTTAGAGACATTATAGATTATCTTCCAATAAAGAGATATGTTTTAGAAGAACTTAACAAATCATCACGTGGATCACTGTCTGATATTAATGACTTATTATATGATTTTATAGCAGATACATCAAACAATTCATTTGTAGCTGTGTATAATAGTGTAGACACTATAGATAATATTGATGTTGCTAATAGTAAATTACAAGCATATTGTTATGCTGCTTCTAGCCAGTTAGCTCAGCTAATCTATTCCAAAATCTGTGCAGGTTGCGATAAAGCTTTAACTGAATATTTGCTTGGAGTATGTAATACACCTAATATTGAATTTATCATTAAGGCTGCATATAGATATTTTAATATTAAAGAAACAGAGATAAATGCTAGATATGAAGTTTATTATAGACTTAATGCAGCATTGGTTCATATGATTGATATCCTTATGAAAAATTTTGTAACTCGTATGTGTGATGAATTCTTTATAGTAAACTTCTTCTCATCATTTAACTATATCTATGCTGCATTGAATAAACAATATATAGATAGAAGAAATAAGAAATACGAAGAAGAACGCAAGCAGTTTGAAGAAAAATTCAATAATACAGTAAATACAGAAGTAACTGAATTTTAATTATTATTCAAAGATAAATATAGTTATATACTATATATGTAAGAGGCATAGATAGAGAAATATATTAATCAAAATACCAATGATGAATTGGAGAATGCATGGAAAACATAAAAACAATTTTAGGAGATGTAGTTGGGTCTACATCTCCTTCTATTTCTGAACAAGAAGCAGCAGAAAATGCTTCTTTTGGAAAGTACAATTATGATCCATCAAGCAGAATGATGCAGCAAGGTGTTGTTAGTTTACCTGGTTGGCAAGGTTATTCTACAAGTCCAAATCCGCAAGCATTTTATGGACAAACACAACCTTTAGGGTATATAGGACAATCTATGATGTATGGTAATAATCCATATTATGGTGGAATTGGAATGAATCCATATATGAACCCATACTTTGCACAGCAGCCTATGTATCAACAACCTCAACAACCACCTCAAATTCAAATTCCTCCATTGAACTATAGAGGCCAATATCTTCCTCCATTAGATTATGAAGAAAAATTGGCTAAACTTGCAAATGATGCATGGTTAAAAGAGCAAGAGCAAGCAGTAAATAATAGAGCAGCATATAATAACTTTGGCTATAATTATTATGGATCAATGATGTATGGTGCTTATTATAATAATCCTGTAAGAATGGAAGCTAATTCTATAATCCAGAATATGCAGCGAGAAGCTGAAGAGAACAGAATACAGTTCAATATTAATCTTGGAAAGTTAGCTTACAATCTTGCATACGGAAAAGGAAAATATAATGAAGAACAACTGGAACAAATCTATAGAGGAAGAACTATAGAAAATCCGATGGGAGTAACTCCTCAGGATTTATATGCAGAGCACAGATTTGACAATTGTGTTCCATTTGATAATTCAGCATATTACCAAGCATTCCATAATCAGGTATCTGCTCAGCATAATGCTATAATAAGACCAGATAGTAATATGAAAGAAGCATTTGATCATGCAGGTGAACTATGGGCAATGTATGAACTTGAAGATGAGGCGCATAGAAGAAGGAACTTCTCTTCGTCATATAATCTTGATGGTTATAAATACTTTATCCAAAAGAGTATAGCAGAAAGAAATGCTAGATTTAATAATGCAGATGATAAAAGATTTGGAAATCAAGCTTCATATTATAATGGATTTGGAGGAAATGCTGTTCCTGCACCGGGAACAATGAATATATATGCAGGTAATCCAAGAAAAGGAGGATCTTTTGTAGATGCTATTCCCTCTATAGATAATGATGGAAATATGAATCTTACATTAAGTATTCCTTGTAATTTTGGATCTAAGCAAGGCTCTACTTATACTGTATCAAATGCAAATGAAGCGGCATATGATAAGAAGAGAGAAGAGTTCAACAGATTTGTAGATACTATACCGAAATCAATATATAATCTAACACCTGGAGGTAGTTAAAGTGCTTGACAGAAATTATATATTGAATCTGGTAAAAAGTAAAGATGTAACTATAGAAGAGTTCAATTATGATAAATTAGTAGCTCCTCCTATAGGATATTTCTTTAATCAATATGATATAGGAAAATTATATGAAATAGCATCTTCTCTTAGATATTCAGCTAAGCCTCAAGTGAAATATCAAGAGATAGATAAGATTATGAAATCTAGAGGATTTGTAAAACTATCTGCTGGAACAAATAGAGTTGTTTATAGATGTATTGAGAATGATACATTTGTAGCAAAAGTAGCTTATGATTCAGTAGGGTTAACAGATAATCCTAGAGAATTCATAAATCAAGAATATCTTAAGCCATTCTGTGCCAAAACTTTTGAAGTAACTAATAATGGGGTTTTAGCTTTCTCTGAAAGACTAAATCCGATAACCAATAGAGAAGAATTTCTGTCTGTAGCTGAAAGTATATTTGAGTTAATAACAGAATTCATTATTGGGGAATATGTAATGGATGATATAGGTACCAAGTATTTTATGAACTATGGTATGAGAAAAGGGTTTGGACCATGCATATTAGATTATTCCTTCTTATATAAATTAGACGGTAACAAACTATATTGTAATAGACCAGAGCCTACAAAACCAGAAGGAAAATGCCTTGGTGAAATTGATTACGATGCAGGATATAACAATCTTGTATGTAAGAAATGTGGTAAGATATATATGGCACGAGATCTAGAGCTTAAGGTAAAAGAAAATAATATAATTTCTAAATCATTTAAAGGAGAATTTAACAAAATGAAAGTACGTGTAATTGGTGGATCTAAGAACTATGATGTAACATCTGTTGTTGAGAATGATGTTATCGAGACAAAAGCTACTGCAAAAGCTGATGAGACTGTATATGCTGAGAAGAAAAATGTAGTACATGTAAGTCTTGGAAATAAAAATAAAGAAGATAACAAATGGGCAATGAAGAAAGAATCAAAGCCCCATGTAACAGTTGAAACTCCTAAAGTTAAGCAGATCGAAGAACCCGTAGTTGCCGAAGAACCTAAGAAAGAAGAAGTAAAACCTGTAGAAGAAAAGAAACTTACATCTCCTATTAAGGCAGGTGGTGAAGTAAAGACAACTGCAGAAAAGATCAGAGATTCATTTTTGAATGCAGGAAAGCTTATATCTGAGGCAAACATCAAGAAAGAGATCAGTGATGATATTATAAAGAGCATCATTTCCGGTATCAAGTTTGCTGTTGATACAGCAAGAATGACATCTGAATGGAGAATCAAAGATGAGAAATCATTACTTGACATTGTTCTTAATGATTCAAATATTCGTCTTGAAGGAAAGATCGAAGTAAAAGGAAATGAGATCAATGCATATTCTGATTTTGTTGCAAAGGATAATACAGGTACAGAAGACTTCATTACCGAGTTCAGTATGGTAGATTATCTTCCTACAGCTGAGGTTCCTGAGGAAGAGATCGAAACAGAAGAGGAAGTTCCTGCTGCAGATGAAGTAGAAACTGAAATTGTTGTTAACAATCAGGTAGTTGAAGATGAAGCTGCTGAGGAAGTAGAAGATCAGGAATCAAACTATGTAACTGATGAAGGTTATGAAGAGGTAGATGAATATGATATTCCAATTGAAAATGCAGAAGCATTTAGTGCAGATATCATTGATGTATCTACAAAGCTTCATAATGAAGCATCAAGAGATGTAATTGTTGTAAATGACGATGCAGGAGCTTACTTGACTGTAAATGGTGGAAGAAGTCTGTTTGTGATCGATAGAATCAATGGTATGGATGTATCAGAGATCCAGATTGTATCTAAGAAGTTCTTAAGTAATATTCTTAGTGAAGTAGACAGCAAAGCTACAGAACTTACCAAAGAAGCACTGTCTACTCCTGAATCTATGACAGTTAATGGAGTTCCGGAAACAGAGGAATAAGTATGGAAAGCATTCTTAAAGGAACCATTTATATAACATCAAGTATTGATGTAGTATATAATTATCCTATAGGAGTACAAAACAAAGTAATCAATCTTGATGAAGATGGATTGCTTCAGGAAGATGATCAGAATATCATAGGTGGCAGTTGTTTACTGCCACCTATGTTAGCTAAAATAGCAGAATCTGATGGAAATGAATATGATTATGAAATGCTTTACAAAGATCATTTGTTGAATAATTATCAACAAAGTTTTGTAGCGGCATTGATAGCAGCATTATATAGAGGCAAGAATCTGTTATTATTTTTGCCCGAGTTAGGGTATTCATTTACAAGAGATAGTTTATGTAAATATATGTATCAATTATATGGTTTGAATATAGGAATCATGGAAGTAGATGAAAAGATGGGTCCATTTATAAAAGTTCCTTGCTTCTATGATCCAAGTGCAACACCGATATGGTTGAATCTTATATATGAGGCTAGAGTAATAAGTCCTCAAGAGTATTTAGTAAATTATCCTGTAGATGCAGATCTAAAATCTAATGCTAAGATAATGAATATATTGATAAGTGATCTAAAGCCTTATGGTAAAACCATAAAGGAAAAAATGGATGAAATTGTTAGATATCATAAGCAGCTGCACAAGAATCCAAATGCAAGATTAGTAATTCATTCTCTTATCTAAGGAAAGGTAGTAGAAGACATGCTTTATTATGGCAATTCATATATACTTAATGTAGTATCGAGTGATACAATAGTATATAATGTAACTTCGTATAGAGAAGATATAAAGAGGTTAAATTTATTACCTCCTATAGATAAGAGAATGTATAAAGGTAGTGGTAGAGATTTTGACTTATGGTATGCAGAATGGATATTATCAAATGATCTACCATTCTTCGAATTCTTTAAAGTTGTATATGATATATATTGTGGTAAAGATATATTCTTAGTTATGGATACAGAAGCAGATTGGTCTGAGAATATAATTGAGAGTATATTGAAACTTATACAACAAAGGTATGGGTACAATGCTACATATATAGATTCCGTAGAGAGTTATATATATGCAGCCAACAACTTTACAAGTTCATTCTCGGAATTTGGTTTATATAACTTTGATATTGATAAAGATAGATATAGTGTAATGCTGGCGAAAATGAATCCTAATATATTTAATATAGAGGATTAAAAATATGACAGATGAACAGATATCATTAGCTAGTAAACAAAATTATTTTTGTAATAGTAGATTCATATCTGGTCGTATAATAGAGTATGATTTAAGAGCAGCAAATATATCAATGTGTCGCCAATATGGTATTATAAATGATGACTATTATAGATATCTATTGAATTCTGATAAGCAATATAGAGAAGAGTTCATTGGATGGCAGATCAGGAAAGAAATGCAAGAATCTGGTAATAGATCAGCAATAGAAGGATCTAAAACTTATAATACCATATATGAAGGCATAAAGAAAGCAAAGTTGCAATTATTTGAAGCTAATAATATACAACCAGAAGAAGTAGTTAGAATAGCAAATGATGCAGTATACATAAATAGATCATCAGATTTAGTATATACTAAGTTCAGTGAATTCATTGAGTTTAGAAAAAAGATAGTAGCTGATACAGTTATTAAGTTATCTCCTACATTGATAATATTCTATTGGAGTAATGTCGATGGATTGAATATAGAAGTAAAAGGAATAGGAGACGAAAGTAAAATACAGCTACATCAGAATTATATGCTAAGTTTTATAGGATCTGTATTATTAACTTATGAAAGAGCAGGAGTAACTGATGCTATACATTTAATAGAAGATTTTTATAATGACTATCTGAATAGAAAACTAGATATAAGATTCTATAGAGAATTGAATTCAATCTCTTTATATAAGATTATAAACAGTGGTTATTATTTAGAAGATATATCAGATATTAATGTAATAGATATTAGTTACAATGCAAATATCATAAGAGAACTATGGAAGATAATAATAAGTAAGTATGGTTAATATAGACAGTAGATATCGATATTCTACTGTCTATATATTTTTTGCGAAAATTATTTGAAATAATATAATATAGTAGTAGAATATAGTGTCTATTCTTGCTATCATAAAATAAAGTCTTAGGGAGGACAAAAAGTATGACATATATGTCTAAAGAGCAAATCGAAGAAACAATAATAAAATTATCAAAAAATCCAAATGAAAGAATAAGAAAAAATGTTGCTCGTTATGGATATGGATTAGATATATTAGTTTATGATGAATGCCCTGATGTAAGGGTTGAAGTTGCTAAGCATAAATATAAATTAGGAAAATTGGTTAAAGATAAAGATTGGCATGTAAGAGCAGCTGTAGCTGATCAAGGATATGGATTAGATATATTGATCAATGATAAACAACCTTGGGTGAGAGTAGCAGTTGCCGAACAAGGATATGGATTAGATATATTGGTTAATGATAAAAATTATTTGGTAAGAGAAGCTGTAGCTAGGCAAGGTTATGGATTAGATATATTAGTCAATGATAAAAATCCTAATGTAAGAGCAATAGTTGCTGAGCAAGGGTATGGATTAGATATATTAATTAATGATGAAGATCTTTTTGTAAGAGCAGCTGTAGCTAGGCAAGGATATGGATTAGATATATTAATCAATGATGAAGATTGGCGAGTAAGAGAAGCTGTAGCTGAGCAGGGATATGGATTAGATATATTGGTTAATGATAAAGCTTCTTTGATAAGAGAAGAGGTTGCTAGACAAGGATATGGATTAGATATATTAGTCAATGATAAAGATCCTGATGTAAGAAGAGCTGTAGCCGAACAAGGATATGGGTTAGATATATTAATAGAAGATGATAATTGCGATATACAAGATTATGCAATATACTGGTTTCTTGAAAATTTGAAAAGAGAAAATAGTATTCATGTTGTGAAAGTTCCAGAATAAGGATTATATAATATAGTAATAAGAAGAATAGATAATAGTGTCTATTCTATTTTAAACTACTAGGAGGTAGAAATATGATAAACTATAGCAATATGCGTCTTTGTGACAAACGTGATGCTATTAGTGCTGGACGCGGACTCGATATATTGATTAATGATCCAGATTGGAGTGTAAGAGCATCTGTAGCTTTGCATGGCTATGGACTCGATATATTAATCAATGATAAAGACTGGCGAGTAAGAGAAGAAGTAGCTAAAAAAGGATATGGTCTTGATAAACTGATTAATGATCCAGATTGGCATGTAAAAGCAGCTGTAGCTAAGCAAGGATATGGACTTGATAAACTAATTAACGATAAAGATTATTGGGCAAAACGGGCAGCTGAGCAAGTAAAATATAACTACAAATAAGAAATAAAGAGTAGATATATAACTCTTTATTTTTGTGAAAGTTCCATAATAAGATTATATAATATAGTAGTAAGAAGAATAGATAATAGTATCTATTCTATTTATCTACTTTAGGAGGTAGTGTTATGATGAGCTATAGTGAATGGTGCAAAGATCCTGCAACAAGAAAGTACTGGAAAGTATCTTTCATAATTATCCTTGTATATATTGTATACATGGTAGGATGTTGGCTTTACATTGTCAAGCCTACAAACAAGCTTATGAAAGAAGCAGAGATGGAACTTAAGTCTTCCAAGAAGGAAGAAACAGATCCTGAAGATCAGGAATAATTATTCTGCTTCTTTATTACAACTGAATATTGAGAAAAATAAAGAGTCTTATGGCTCTTTATTTTTTGCATTATTGTATATACTTCCACATTATATTAATTATAATATATACTTTAGATAAAAACTTAAGGAGGTATTATACAATGCCAACACTTACTAATGATATGACGTTGTTATTGAATAAGATAGAAAGACGACTTAAAATTCAAATGCTTGTACCACATTTACCAGAGTTCTGTAATAAAGAAGCTTGGGCAAAGACTATAATGGAAGATACTATGGTAACTTTTTCTAGATATTTTCCTAATAGATTCAAGATGGTTATTAATGATGAAACTTGCTATAAGAAGATGGATAACCAAAGGGTATTATGGTACTATATAAAAGATGAAATTCTTAATGGAGCCAAGTTGCTAGGAATATCTGATATAGATTGGATGGATACCAGTAGTAATAACTCAGGATTAGGAGCTTCATCTGTAGGTAACTATTTCTATCCTTCATTTGGCTGTCCTATAGCTACATTTGAATCTATAGCAGGGTTACAAATGTCAGCAGATTTTGCTAGTTTATATAATAGAGGAATCTATATAGATTTCCAATATCCTAATCATTTCTGTTTAAGAGGTATAGGAAATACCAACTATGATCTCAACTCGTTTACAGTAATACTATTAGTTGAGCATTGTAGTTTATCAACTATAAGTCCTACTAAGATGGAAATATTTGAGAAATTAGCAACAGCTGATGTAGCTAATCTTTTATTGGGTCTTCAATATATAGATAATCTAGAGACTGCATTTGTAAATATAGATCTTAAGTTATCTGAGTTAAATGATGCAGCCAGCAAGAGAGATAGTATAATAGAAGAATTGGATGCTGCTCATGTTACACCTAGTAACGATCTTGCGCCGATCATCTGGACTGTATAATATAATAACTGTAGGACTAACCATAACTTGGTTAGCCCTATATTTTGTGTCTAAAATATATTTTAATAATATACTATACCTATATATGTAGAGTTAATATACATATAAAAACTAACTAATATTTTTAGGAGGAATGTATAATGAGTAACTTCGACGTTTATTCTGAAAGAAGAAAAGGTAGAAGAGCAAGAGGAGTTGATTTTGATCTCGTCGATTCTTTTATCGACGACAAGACTTACTCTATTAAGTCAAGAGTTTTCGATTATGGCTTAAGAGCAGTAAAGTCATTCGGTAACAAAGTAAAATCCAGATATGGATTCAATCTGGAAATCCAGGAGACATATTCATTGCAAAAGTTCAATGAATGGCTCAAGCAGATCGATCCCAAGTACAATAATAGACCATTGGCTGATAATGGTTTATTATATGATACTTCATTTGCGATTAACCTCGATACAAATACCTTCATGGCTTGTATCGTAGGTAATCCTTTAGTAGAAGATAATATCAGATATATGATCAACTACTATGAGACCAGCAGCAATGAAGCAAGAAAAAACAACTACATCAAGATCGTGATCTTTGGTAAGTATGCAAAGAAATATATGATCAAGATTAGAGATCAGATTATCTCTACAAAGAGAGACACCAACGATCTCGTAATCTATAATGTAAGTAACAACAAGAGTTCTTCTAAGAATCAGGAGAGCTTCCAGTCAATCATCACAACATTGAAGCCTCGTAATATTGATACATTGTTCTATGCAGATCATGTGAAGAGTGATATTATTGAGCATATTGATGCATTCTTCAATAATAAGCAGCTGTATGAACAGAGAAATATAAAGTTCAAGACCTCTATTCTTTTGTATGGTGAACCCGGAACAGGAAAGTCATCTCTTGCAAATGCGATCTGTGTTAAGTATAACCTTAATATGGTTCTCATTGATATGAATACCTTCGATAAGTTGGATACAAATATCCTTACAAGCTGTATCGATGGTGATGAGAAAACATATGTTGTTGTACTTGAAGATATTGATACAGTATTCGCACTTGACAGAGGAGAAGATAAGGAAGAGAAGATCGATAAGGATGACAAGAAAGTAATCAATAAGTTATTGCAATTCTTGGATTCCAACAACTCTCCAAGTAATGTAATCTTCATTGCAACAACAAACCATCTTGAAAGACTTGACTCTGCTCTTACAAGAAAGGGAAGAATTGATAAGCAGGTTTACATTGGACCTATCAATAAGAAGGTTGCAGCAGAAATGTGCAGAAGCTTTGATCTTCCTGATGAGAATGTTGAATCTATTCTGTCAAAGCATGGTGATACAATCAATCAGTCTTCATTACAGGGTGAGATCCTTGATGAACTTAAGAAGCTCAACAGCGATGCAGTAGAATCTGTAGATGATGTTGTAGAAGATTTTCGTGGTCAATTACATGAGGCTTTGTCACCTATGTTTGATAAAGAATCTGACGATGAAGACAATTCTGATGAAGAAGATGCAGAAAAAGAGTATGATAAAGATGTAGATCATGATTGTCATGAAATTGATTCTTCTGAAGAAGATGTAGAAAAAGAGTATGATGAAGATGTAGATCATGACTATGCAGATTCTGATAAAGAATTTGATGATCTTGATGGTCACGAAATTGATTATTCTTCTGAAGAAGATGCAGAAAAAGAGAAAGAGTGTGATGAAGATGTAGATCATGACTATGATAAGGATGAGGTCATAGATATTCCGGTCATTGATGTTGCAGAAGATAGAGCAAAGAGATTATTCGATGGAAGAGATATTATTGCTCATCATCAAGGCATACTTACCAATTTGTCAAAAGAAAATGGTAACACAGATAGGATGACTATAAATGGAGTTACCTATTATAGAGATAATAGCGGTAAGTGGTCTAAGAATGAAGAAGATAATATTATCAACAACATTAATACGCTCATTACCACTATCGAAAAAGCATTAAACGGAGACACTGTAGAAGAAACCACTACAGCAACTACTGAAGTGGAGCCTACAAAAGAAACTGAGGAGAACTAATATGAATAACATCAAGAAGAAAGTTTTAGAGATCAATTTCGTAAGAACAATTTGTGGAGCAGTATCTATTATATCTGCTATTGTAACTTATATCATTGGAAGAAAGAAAAATGATAAGAAGTTCAAATTAGCTTCTTTAGCAGCTACTATAGCAGGTGTAGCTCTCATTGGTATGGAGTTAGAATCTAACTTCAAACCCGTAGATGAGGATGATCGTGACAATCAGTAATTACGATCATATAATATAATAATGTAAAATGAGTATGATTATACGATCATATTCGCTACTTCCTAAAAAGCAGGTGAGAGAAATCTCACCTGCTTTCTTTTTTGCAAATTTAATAGAGTAGTACAGATATTGTACTACTCTATATCTTTACTTTAAAGTCTTATTGAATTCGGTTACTGCATCTAATACAACATCTACTGTTAAGTAATATATTACTTTAAGAAGATCATCTTCATTCGATACATTGTATAATAACTTACAATATGAAAGATACATATCAGACATATCTAATACAGTATCTTTTACTATAGATTTAACCATAGCATCTATCTGATCATTCTTGATAAAATCTATATGATTAACCATTATATTTTTTGTCATATATCTAGCAGTATAGTCTTTTATCAATAATATTAGTTCTTGCTTTACTAATTTAGGATCTATAGAAGCGTAAAGTTTTAGTTTCTCATTCTCAGCTTTCTTTTTTTCTTTCTCGTTTATAATATTAACTATAAATTTTCCTAATCTATATGCTAATATACAGCATACTGTAATTAAAACAAATTTAGAATAGTCTAATATAGTATTTAAAATATCAGTAGTAGTCATCATTAATTTCTCCTTGATTTAATTCATAGATAGGCGGCAAGTATTGCATATTATCACCATAGGTATTGTATTGAGCCCAAGATAATATTTCTTCCTGCTGATCAAGAGTAATACTAACATTAGTATTATTCTGATATTTCTTTAGATAATTTATTACTTTATAAGCTATATCAAAAGTAATACCATATTTATAGTTAGCTAATAATTCCCACCATTTACCAAATGTTTGTTCAGGTGGTATATATCCATTAGGATCATTAGTATATATTTGATGTGCAGTCTTTGATAAGAATGTAACACCAACTCTATTATTATAATGCTCCATTATAATAAGTTGTATTAATTGCATGCTATTTATATAACCTACAGTATTTATATAGTGCAATGTAATCAAAGTAGCAATATCATATAGTCCCAATACATTATGGTGCAATTCTATATCAGCATCTTCAGCCGATATATTACCAAGTATCTGACATCTATCTATAGATAGTGAATCCATTAAAAATGATTTGTAAGCTTTATATTCTCTACTAGCTCTAAACTGTCTTTCAGCTGACTTTATGAAGTTTCTAAAAGTTTCAGGATCAGATAATGAATCTCTAGTTTGATTCATAGTTAGATCTAATACAGATTTAGGAGCTCTTAATGTAGGATTATGCTCATCTGTTATAATTATATCAGGATACTGATTGTATTCAGGACGATATTGTATAATATCGTTAGCCATTATAATTCCTCCAGATCTTTTACTTATATTAATAGCAAGTGAAATCTGTAGAAACTCACATTTTATTAATTTAGTATAACATTATATAATATTTTGTATAGGAGGTGAATTAGAAGTGCCCTATATAGTTAATGGAAAAACATATACCTCTTATCCATTACTGGATGAAATAGTTTATAACTGCAAACTTATTCTTGGTGGTATAGTAGTTAAGAATGAGTATGTAGCATTATTATATGAAACAGAAGAAACATTAGCTGAGCAGGAAATATTATTCAGATGCAAGTTGGGTACAATGACATTTGAATATATGTTCTTATCGGCAGATATGTTGATAGAATTTGGCTACGATCCTTCTATTGTAAATCAATATGTAGAAGATAGAAACCTAATTCCCGAAGAAGACAGAGATGAATTATTAAAATTCTCTATGCAATACTATATAGATCATTATGTAGAAAAAAATAAATATTATAGAAGTCTTATGGGATTGCCAGAATATGGTACTGATAAATATAATGTTTATCTTACACCAAATGATTTTCCATCTGACTTTGATATATCTACTGTAGACTTCTCTATTCCAATACATGAGCAACCTTATCTTGTAATATCTGTTATAAAAGATAATGGTGTACTGGATAAACTGATCAATAATTATAGATCTTTTAATTATTCATATCTTAGATTCTTGGGTGATCTTTCTCTTGATCCTTATATCTGTAGAAAAGCTAAGAAGTGGGATATATTATATATACCAACTGTCAACAGTGGTATACAATTTAGATTCCAAGAATTATATGATATAAACAGACAGATTTATCTTAAACGTACATACCAAAATGCATATGCATTTAGATCAGATTATTTTGATCATATACTTATATTTATCTTATTGGCACAGACATTTTCTGATATGATAAATGATGCACCTGAATACTTTATAAGAAAAGATGTATTTGATATAAAGACTGTACAGTTTTTCTTAGAGGCATATGGTGTACCATATTTCGATGAAATACCTCTAAAGTATCAGATTAAGATAGTAAAGAATATTAACCAATTACTTAAATATAAGTCTACTGAGCAAAACTTTGAAGATATAATAAATCTATTTGGATTGAGAGAGATATTCTTATATAGATATTATTTATATAAAAAGAGAAGAGTAGATTCTGAAGGCCACTATGTAGAAGATCCTGATTTGAATAAAAAATATGAACTTCTTTTTATAGAAGTTCTTCTTGGCGATACTTATGATAACTATATAAAAAATCTAGTATATAGAAATAGTTATGAAGAGATTACATCTCAGGATCAATATTGGGATGGAACAGATGATCATGATGTTGTAAAACAGAAAATACTTGAGAAAGAGTTTACTATTGAACCTACCAAATATTTAACTATAAAAGCAGATATAAATTATACTGAGTATCAGAGACAACTTATATTTCTTTTAGGATTAATTGTAGATAGTAGACTAAACTCAAAAGATCTTACTGTAGCAATCAACTCTATATCAGAAGGTGCAAACTTTAGATTATCTGATTCTTTAATTTTTCTTGAATTACTAAACTATTTGGAAACAGAACTTGATATAACTATAAGAAAACCAGAAGATAATAATGAAGAACCAAGTATAATAAAACCAGATTTTGATCCAACTATTCATGTATCAGATCCTGATCTTTGGATAAGAGATTACTATCCTGAGTTCTTTATAAATTATAACAATAGAGTATTTGGATTTAATCCTGAAGCTAATCTTACTGAGATATCTAAAGTACTGGCAAGAGGATATCAAAGTTCATTAGAGAAAACGTTTACATTAGCAGACTTTGGTTGTGATACTTTTATAGTACCGAGTTCTAATATTGGTAGTTATGAAGAATTACTTACTATATATGAAACAAATATGAAATGCTATGATACTCTTAATAGTATTATATGTCATGGAAGTAATGATGAACTTGAAACTTTAACTGCAAAATATTTATTCTATCAGTTATTTACTAAAGACTTTGATTATGGATTAGCTATAAATAAAACTAATTTATTAGAAGTATTACAAGATAGAAACTATATGCTTTGGAGCTTCTATAATGAATTGGCTTTAAATACAGATATAACATCAAGAAATAAAGATATAGATGCTATTATAAATGAGATTATAATAAACTTAGAGTATTACTTTGATAGAGATTCATTGGATTACTTCTTCTCATTTACTTCTACATCAAACTTTAACTCTTTGACTAGATATATGACACTTGTATTAAATGCATTTAAATCATATAAAGCTCATTTTATAGAACCATCAGTAAAGTATAAGTTTCAACATCCAGATATGCTATCTGGAAACTACAATGAGATGAATGATGAAATATTAAATAGAGATATAAAGTTTTCTAAATTTGATAAAGAATTTATACATGATTATTTAATTAGAACATTATTCAAATATGTAGAAGATGAAGGTAGAAGAAAAGAATATGTAGAGATATTGGATATACTTGATGCATTTGATCCTGATCCAGATGATGATTATGATTATGATGGAGGAACTCCTGCTACAGAAGATTCATCTTATACTAAAGTATTAGATGGAACAACTATGGAAATGAGTTTACCATATAAAACATCTGATGGAGGATATTCATATGGAAGACATCCATTTATAAGAAAAGTAGTAGATGGTAAAGATGTATTCTATTATGATATGGGAGACGATGAATCTACAAATAACTCTACTGTATTGGTTTTAGATGGTGGTAAAGTAACCGATGATAATAGTACAATTATGAATTCTGAAGACTTTTACTTCCAAAAATCTTTCCAAAGAGTTTATAATGGTGGGACTCCTAATATAAATGATATAATCAATAATAACTTCTTTAAACGATTATATGATTATCAGGATCATCAGACTATGAGAATAGCTGCTAGAACCGGCTTAGAATATTCAGAGGATCTTAGTACAGGTAAAGCAAAGTTAACTGAAATATGGAGAGAATGGTTATCTATATTAGAGTTTGAATCTGTACAAGGTGATCCTGAATTATTGAATTATCTTGTAGAGCATGGTCAGTTTGATGAATATTATGAACAATTCTTATCTGATCTTAATGATGGTAAGATAAAGATATTCTTGGATGAAATTAATCAGAATAAGAATACAGGATTATCATTAGAACTGACAGATGCTCCTACAGACTCTCATAGAGTAATATGGATAGAAGATAGTCAGAATCAAGATACAGCTAGAGTAATAGAATTTAATTTATAACTGGAGGTTGTTATGAGTAATATAATATCTCTTAAAGATATAGAAAAGATAAATGATAAGCTTCTGATAAATGAAGCTAAAAAGATGGTATTTAGCCAGATGAACTCTGGTGTCAAAGGTACAAGAATCAGAATGAAGAATCTTGAAACTGGAGAAGTAACAGAATTACATAACAAAGTAGTTATTTCTGGATCAGTTGCTACAGCTTCAAACTTATTCGTTATTGATCCTCCTGTAGCATTGCCTACATATAATGAAGCATTGAATCTTGAAAACTCTGTACATCATACTACACCTGAAAATAAACCTCTTATATGTTTATTTGGTGTTGGAGATGATGGTTGTGGTACCTTAGATAGTGATGTATATGTACCAAATTATGTAGATAGAATAGCTCCTAATAAGTTGTATCCTTTTAGATATATAGAGGCTGGAGGCACAGATATATCTAGCTCAGAAAGAGAAATATACTTTGGCAGAAAGGTTGATGAATCCAATAATATCTACTATTACTTCAAAGAGTTTAATAATCAACCTCAGTTATATCTTAGATATACAGATGGTACAGAAATATCTCCTGCTACAATGTATAATATCATTACTACACAAGAAGCAGAATGCTATGTACAGTTGGATCTTACAATAAATAGACTTGATTTTAGAGAATATTTTGAAAAGATTGGATGGGACAAGGCTAGAATAAGCTCTTTATCATTACTGTATGCATGGTATACAGAAGAAGGTGGTTATAAATGGTATCAGGATATTATACCTTTTACCAAGCTTAATTTCTCATTTGAGAAGTTAGTAGATTCTTCTAAATCTCTTGCTTTTGAGTATGCATTATTCTTCTAACTATAACGAGAGTAGTAGATTTTTATCTACTACTCTCATATTTTATTATAAATAAAAGTTATAAGATGCACAAATATATAAATACTCTATAGGAGGTTTATTTGTAGATATGGCAACCAAAATGAGAGAAAGTAAACATTATATATATAATACTAGGATTGGAGACCCATCTGAATTTGATGTACATTCAATAACTAAGGATAATATTGTTAACTATATACTTATAATGGATCAGAAAGATGTTACATATACTTTTATGATGGAAGTATTTGGAGAATTTAATGGTAAATCATTAGTAAACCCATATGATACCTTTACTGTTCCAGTTGGTAGATTTAGTTATATGAACAAAGGAAAATTAGTAAAGAATACTAATGAGTTCATTACTACTTTTGGAATATGGATATTTAATATATTCTTAATAAGAGGATTTGGATATAGTGAATTTTTTGGAGGATATATAAATAAAGAAATAAATGGTGATGTAATCAGTGGTATAAATCAGAAGCTTGTATATTTCTTAGCTGAAGATAAGATTACCTTTGAGTCATATAAAAATTTCCAAAATTATACAGTATTCTTAATGCCTTTTGAAAATATATTATCATATACATTCTCTGAAGAAGTATTAAAATTTGCAAATACAATAAAGAAAAAGAAAGAAGAACTTATAAATGCAAATAAAGAGAAACTCGATGCAGGAGATTTTGCTACAGCAGAAGAAATAGAAAAGGAACTTATTAAATATACAAAAGAAATATTAAAAGACAACCCTGGAATGGACAGTTATATATCTGGTGCAGGTGGATCTATTGGAAATAACTTTAAGAATATTTATATCATGAAAGGTGCAGTTAGAGATCCAGATCCTAATGCAAAGCAAGCATTCAATATAGTTACATCTAATTATTGTAATGGAATATCAGCTGATGAATATTCAGTATTTGCTAATAGTTTGGCTGCTGGACCTTATGCAAGAGCAAAGAAAACAGAACAAGGTGGTTATTGGGAAAAGCTTTTTGGTGCTGCATTACAAACTATAGTATTAGATGAAGATACTGATGATTGTGGATCTAATGGATATATAGAAATTGAGCTTACTAAAAAGAATATAAATATCTATATGTATAATTATATTATAGAGGGATCTAGATTAATAGAGCTTACTTCTGATAATATGGATTACTATATAGGTAAGAAAGTTAAAATGAGATTTAGTATATTCTGTAAATCTAAAAAAGGAATATGTGCAAAATGTGCTGGTAACTTATTCCATAGAAGAAATGCAAAGAATATAGGCTTAACCTGTATCCAGATTCCTTCTACACTTAAGAACGTTGCAATGAAAGCATTCCATGATAGTACAGTTAAAACTACTACTATAGATCCTATGAAAGCATTTGGTCTCGAATAATAAATAATTATACCTCCTACAATCATATAATAGATTGTAGGAGGGAATTTTATGTTCAAATTTTTATCTAAATTATTTAAACCAAAGGAATATCGTACTATTAAAACACAACATCTTCCTTCATTTAAAGCAGTTGTAAGTTATACAACTAGACCAATGAGAGAATGTGAAACTGAAGGCGTAGAGCATTATTTCATAGATGATCAGAAAGCTGATAGAATTTTAAATAGTGAAATTGTTCCTGCTAAATCTCAAATAGGAGAGCATAGATACTTTGTAACTAAAGATGAATTGGAAGACAAATCAAAGAATCTGTATATTATAGATCCAAAAGGTATAGCATATCTATTAGAAAACTTTGCCGATATAAGGAATTTTGTTATATTATACATCGATGCAGATGATTATACTAGATATGAACGAGCAAAGAATAGACCTGGATTTGATGAAGAAATTTATAAACAAAGAGTAGAGAATGAATCTGCTCAATTTAAGGCATTTGAAGCATATATACAGGATGAATTTGAAGATAGATATGGAATAAAAACTTATAGAATTTTTAATAGCTATTGGACTAATGGTGAGTATTCAAAATATATGTTTGTTCATCGTGCAAAGCAAATTATACTAGATACTTATAAAAATAGTAATACTATGTATTTAGTTGTAGGAAAGTCATGCAGTGGAAAAGATACTCTTTGTAATCTATTAGTAAAGGATGGTATATAGATTTATGAAATTTAGTATAATTATACCAGCACATAATACTGAAAAGTATATAAGAAAAGCTTTAGATTCTATTAAAATGCAAAAAAGTATAGACCCATCTGATTTTGAGGTTATTGTGGTATGTGATTGCTGTACAGACAAAACAGAAGAAATAGTAAGATCGTATGAAGAATCGATGGATATTAAAATACGTGTAGTAAATCATCATAATGATGGACCTAGTAGAAATGAAGGACTAGATATAGCCAATGGTGATTGGGTATTATTCATGGATTCTGATGATTGTTGGATACATGAATATACAATGGATATTATAAAAAGAATATTGGACAGTGCTACATGTAAAGATAATCTGGATATGATAGTATTTGGTTTTATATGGAAAGATAAAGGTTATTGTGGTCCCTATTTCTTAGATACAGAGAAGAGAAAAGTATTTTATAGCAATGTATGGTCTAAATGTATTCGAAGAGACTTTATAGGAGATACTAGATTTGGTAATATGTTTCCTTATTCGGATCTGCAATTCTGTAAAGATATCATAGCAAAACAACCTAGAACTCATATACTAGATATGCCATTATATTATTATAACTATTTTAGAGAAGGTAGTATAATGACAGCTATTGCAAAGAATGAATCAGTAGAGTTATTATAATATAAAAGAGTATAGAGTAGATTAGTCTACTCTATACTCCTATTTATTATTCTTATAGGTTGTCTAAGTTTCTTATGATTCTCTATTACTTGTACATCTGATACAGTAGGAAGAATATAGTTATTATCTTTAATAGTTTGTAATCTATTAAGCATTTGATCTGTTATAGTAGGAACTTGTGGCAATACATATCTCTTATCTGTTACATTGTATGTAATATGATTAGTATTAAGTATAGTAGTATCACCAATATCAGAGTTCTCATCGGTAGCTCTTTCTATCATAGAAAGAGATTCTAACATCTCTGGTTCTATAAAAGGATAATATATATCTACAAATAGTTTATATCTTCCCATTACTTTATTAACAGGTATAAACAATTTGCCAGAATGAGCAAGTTGATGAACTGTTTCCGATAAAGGTATAAGACCAACTAATAACTGATAGTGACATCTTAATACTTCTTCCGCTACCATAAAAGGAGATAAAGATTCTTTATTATAAACTCTTTTTCTATAGATAATATTTACTATATCAAATAAGCTAAAAGGATAATGATGTATCTCTATCTTAATATCATAAGATTCCTCATTAGAAGCATTAGTTAGAAAAGCACAGTGATCCATACCAAAGTTTTCTCTCAAATACTTTATAAATAACCTATACTCGAAAGATGATCTCACAATTTTTTCGATATCTTTAAGGTACTTCTTGAAGTCTTTATCATCATCGTCTAGGTTATAGCAAGATATATTATCAAATTCACTAAAATTAACTACATTTATAACATTAGGCTTATTATTAGCTTCTACTATAATACTATTAGGATCTATCATAATATTACTACACCTCCAAGTATATTATTATTAAGTAATATTAATTATTTATAAAAAATACTATAATTATATAATATAATATTATAATATAAAACAAAGGAGAATTTGTTAATGGAAAAATTAACTAAAGATAATATTAATGAGTTAATTGATAAGATTCTTGACGATAGACACCGTTTTGACTACCGTATAATAAATATTATTGCTGATTGTGGATATGCATTAGATAAATTAATCAATGATAAAGAATGGGTAGTAAGAGCAACAGTTGCTAGACAGAGATATGGACTTGATAAATTAATCAATGATTATGATTCTGATGTAAGAGTAGCAGTGGCTGAACAAGGTTATGGCTTAGATATATTAGTTAATGATAAATCTGCTGATGTAAGATTAGTTGTAGCCAAGCAAGGATATAGATTAGATAAGCTAATTAACGATGAAAATGATTGGGTAAGAAAAAATGTAGCTGAACAAGGATATGGATTAGATATATTAATTAATGATGAAAGTTTTTTGGTCAGAGCAGCTGTAGCTAGGCAAGGATATGGTTTAGATATATTAGTTAATGATGATGATTCTTTGGTAAGAAAAATTGTAGCTGAGCAAGGATATGGTCTTGATATATTGATCAATGATAAAGATCCTTGGGTAAGAAGAACTGTAGCTGAACAGGGATATGGTTTAGATATATTAGTTAATGATAAAGATTATTTGGTAAGAATAGCTGTAGCTCAACAAGGATATGGTCTTGATAAATTAGTTAATGATAAATCTTGGCAAGTAAGAGAAATAATTGCTAATCAAGGATACGGACTCGATATATTGATCAAAGATGATAGTGAAGAGGATGTATCAGATGCAGCAATTAGATATTTAATAAAATTTTTAAAAGATAATAAAAAAGAAAATCAAGATAAAAATGCACAGGATTGATGCCAAACTAAATAATAATATGTATTGATATAAATTACTTTATTTTTGTAAAAGTTCCATAATAAGATTATATAATATAATAGTGTAATAAGAATAGATAATAGTTATCTATTCTTAAAATATTTTATAGCTCTTAAGTGAGGAGCAGAAAGGACTTTTATGAGTAATAAAGCAATATATGAACTTTCATTAAAGAACGATCTTACTAATGACAACATTAAGAATACAATGTTGCATCTGAGCAAACTGATAAAAGAAGGAGTTGTATCTACAGGAAATAATATAATAGATACAATTTTAGCTTTTCAGTTTTCCCAGAATGAAGATGCTAAAATTGAGCACGAAGGCCCCAATGGAAGTGCATTAAATGTACATGCATGTATTCCTGCACAGGAAAGAGAAGCAAAGATAACTCTTCCTACAGATCCAATTGATCTGGATTGCTGTCCGAAAGTTTCTCCGGTAGATTTTGATAGAAATCTAAAAGAACTCATAGGGATGATAAACAAAAGTAGACAACACGATAAAAAATAAAGTCAGCAATGACTTTATTTTTTGTTAACAAATAGTTTTATAGTAATATACTATATAAATATAACAACATGAAGAAAAAGAGGTAAAGCAAATAATGAAAGCTATATTAATTTTTGATGCAATTTGTTTGGGTATTGTAGCAATCCGTGGGATTATAAGAGATATAAAATTTGTGAAATATTATAATATGCTGTTAAAGTTATTTCATTATATTGAGTTACATTTATTATTCAACTATGATGGATATTACCAAAATATAACAGTAAATTCATTAGGTTTAATATTTATAGATAGAAAAGATAATAACACTGCTAAAACGATAATTACACCTTTTTTTATTGGGGCTTATTATAAAACTATTAAACCTGGCGAACCATCTTTGTTACAGAAGATATATATATTTGATACCGAGCATAAAGATAAAGTATTTAATAATGATATAGTTATACCAGAAGATATGGCTAAAGAGAATGCTTTACTTTGCATACAGCTTAATGAAAAAGATAATAGTATAGGAATATATACAAGTAAAGTATTAAACTATACTTCTGATGTATTATTATCCATGAAACGTTATAGCATAATAAAGAACACAATTAAGATATTTTTTGGTCCTTTAAAGCATAAGAAAGATTTTGTTTGTCCTGTAGTGCTTAGATATGATGCTTATAATAATGTAGTAGGTATGGATCATGATGAATAATTATAGTGTCTTATGTAATATGTATTATCAAGGTACCGTGAGGCATGATACAATGGGTAGCTTAAAAACAAAAAATCATGTAATTGATGTTATAAGAGAGGAAGCACATTCTTTTCTTGATATTCAATATGAATATAGATGTTTATTAATATTTAAAGATTTAGTAGGCAGAGAAGTATTTAGATTGAATATAAATGAAGGACAAGTACAGGTATTAATAGACAATATTAATATATTTGTATATGAGTCTTATGATGAGTTATATTGCTTATCTAATATAGTAGGCAACAATATTAATGAATCATATAGTGTAAAATTATCATGGTTCTTACCAGACAATAATATCAATTGTGGAATACCAGTTGATGAAAATGATGAGCATAATATATTGATTCAAGTAATATCTTATAACTCAATACTCAATAGAACCAGTATAGTATTTACAACTGTATTAACATTAGACGAATTAGATAATCTAAGCAGTCTAATGTATTTTATATATCTAATAGATTTAGAGGCAGAAAGAAGAGGAATATTTAGCGTATAATAGGGAGAGAAATATGATAAATGATTTATTGATACATGCATCAGATGTACCAACTAATTATATAAAACTTACAAATGTTATATCTGAGAAAGATATAGTAAAACCTTATTTTGAAAAACTGAAGCAAAAGATAAAAGAAGAAATCGATAATAGTAATACTGGATGGATCGATTGCTCTACTAAAGAACTCATAGATATAATAGATGGTATACTAGAAAATTAAAACAGGTAAATCAGTGATGTTAAAATTATCATAGTATAATAAATGAATCATAATACAGAAAATATCAAACTCACACAAATGAATTACATAAACTGAAGTATCATCTTGATGGAATGAATCGCAACACTAAAATATTCATATTATAGGAATGAATCATAATGATTAAAATATCATACCAAAGAAATGAATCATGATCTTCAATCTATCAATAAGATCAAATGAATCTATGACAAATAAATATCACACCATACCTAATGAATCATTGCGACAGAAATATCACTATATAAGAATGAATTATATCTATAAATATTTCAAAATGTTAAAATGAATCAGAGATGGACAAAATTATCAAAATTTCCAAATGAATTAGGACATAAAAAATTTTAGTCAAAATAAATGAACCATAGAATGTAAAACTTCAAAGTGTACAAATGAATCATTAGAATAAAAGTATCAAAAAGAAGTAATGAATCAACCTTCTAAAAATATCACTCTGCAAGAATGAATCATATAGAGTAAAATATCATAAAATAAAAATGAATCGTGGAAAATAAAATATCGGGAAAGCCAAATGAATCAATAGCTATAAAATATCACATTATCAAAATGAATCATAATACTAAAAATATCATAATACAGAAATGAATCATATTAGAAAAATATCACTGCTTAATAATGATTCATGGCTTTAAAAGTTTCATAGAACTGAAAAGAATCAAAATTTCCAAATTATCGCTTATAGGATAATGAATCAAGCATGACTAAATTTTCATCCTATTGTAATGAGTCAAAGCAATCATATTATCAAAAGGTTTAAACAAATCATATTTTATAAATTATCACTTCAGCCAAATGAGTCATGGCGTATAAAAAGTACACATCAAGATAAACAAATCATACATGGTTAAAATATCAGCCTAAGAAAATGATTCAATTTAGCAAAATTATCATATTAAATAAAAGAATCAAGGCATTAAAATCTATCAAAATCAATAAATGAATCATGATGCAAAGAAATATCATTGGACGCAAATGAATTATGCCAGAAAAAATATCATAAATATAGAATGAATTGAATCATAGTCGGTTAAAATCTCGCAATGTCAAAATGAATCAATGGGTAAAAAATATCAAACTAGCTCTAATGAATCATAATTCGGAAAATATCATTGTATCGTAATGAATCATCATGAAAAAATATCACTGCTTAATAACGAATTAAAGATGTCAAAAATATTATAAGATGAAAATGATTCACAATTGTAAAAATTTCACGATATTGAAAAGAATCACATGAGCCAAATTATCAGTGTAGATAAATGAACCATAAGAAAAATATGAATCACATTCCATAAAATATCATCATATTGTAATGAATCAAAGGTTACCAATATATCAATACATTAAAATGAATCATCGCGGGAAAATTATCAAAAACTCAAAATGAATTAAAGTTTATAAATTATCACAAACTGAAAATGAATCATAAAGCCAAAAATATCATGGTATTTGAATGAATCATATGAGACAAAATATCATAATGGGAATTAATGAATCATGATATAGAAAATAGCAAAAACACTAAATGAATCAAATTCAGGAAAATAATAGCATACTTTTGAAATGAATCACAGTGTTATAAAATTTCACCCTATTGTAATGAATCAAACAGGGAAAAATGTCGGAAACATCAAATGATTCACAATATGAAAAATATCAGCACAAGTAAAAGAATCAATATAAGCAAAATATCACAAATAAAAAATGAATCATATGGTAGAAAATATCAATATAATCAAATGAATCATTAACTAAAAATATTTCATAAAAAGAAAATGAATCATAGTATCAAAAAATATCATTTATAGAAAATGAATCAACAGCTATAAAATATCACACAATAAGAATGAATCGCGAAACGGAAAATATCAGTATGTTCAAATGAATCATCAACCCGAAAATTTCAATGAGATAAAATGAATCATAGGATAGAAAATATCATTAGTATTAAATGAATCACGATTAGAAAAATATCATAAGTGTTAAATGAATCAATATTATAAAAATTTCATTGCTTAAGAATGAATCAAAGCTAAAAAAATATCAGCGGATTGTAAATGTTGTAACTTATTAGTCTTCATTTTAGTCTGCAAATTAAAAGGAAGGAAAAGAACAGAGTAGCTTTTATAAGCTACTCTGTATTCTTTTTATTTTTTATTATACTTTAGAATCATCATATGGAATGCCCATAATATCTTTAACTTTTCTATCAAGTTCTACCATAAGCTTTTGTAAAGATCCATATACTGCAATAGATTGAACCATTCGCTTACTAATAGATACTTCAGATACTATAGCATCAATATGTTCATTGGGTCTAAAATCTGTATAAGGTGCTACTTCATCAGGAATGAGTCTGCTTATAACTTGTTTATTAGCTGACATCATAACTATCTTATCTCCAATACCAACAGTATCTTCAAATTCTATGAAGAACTCTACATATACTGCATCTTCTGCTTTCTTAAGTTTACCTGTAGTACCAAGAGCATAATGTGCAGGAATATTAGATTTATCGATATTGTATTTCTCAAGTTTCTTTGCCAGCTTATCATATTTCTCTTCATATTTACTTACTACTTCTTGTAATGATTCAGATAACTCTGTTAACTCTACTGTTCTATACATCTTAATACCCTGTAATGTACCAGTAACAGGAGAAGTTATTTTCTTTTTTCCTAATTCAGATACTTCATCTTGAGATAATGATTTTAATAATGCTCTTGTATCTTCATCTTCATAATTATCTTTCCATACAAGTAAGTTATCACCAACTTCTACATGCTGACCAACTTTAGCTATTTCATAGATATATGCATCTTTCTCCAATACTCTTTCTTCTTTAAGTACAATAGGAGTAGTTAAAGAACGAGATAATGATTCAGTTACTATACCAGAATCTTCAAAGTTATCATCAGTATTAAGTACAGCTACTTTAGTAAGTTTACCAATATTATAAGCAAGATTATCAGTTTCACCAACGGAATTAGAGAATGATAATTTATCATATGCTAATACTTGATTAGCTGATATTTTCATTCCTTTAGACAATCCTTCTATAGGTTCAAGTTTAAGTGGTACATAATAACCACCATCAGAATTCTTTTTCAAGTTTTCTGTTAAATTTACATAATCATATGTACCATCTTCATACTTTACTACTATATATTCTGATGTAATCTCTTCTATAGTACCATTTTGTTTAGCTTTGAATGCAAATTGATTACTTGTAAGATATACTAATGCTTCATCTGCTCCATTAGTTACTAACAGAGGATCACTATCTTTTGTAATAACCATGTGCTTAGATGTCTGTATGAAAGTCATAGCAGTTCTCATCGGGTCATCTCTTGAATAACCAAATGGTGTCATTGCTTCAGTAGCTGTCAATGTCTTGGCTGCACTAAAGTTATCAGTATTACCATTATTACCAATTACATAACCTCTGTCACCTTCTATACTAGAATCTATAGTAGTTTGTCTATTGATACCTACATTAGAAGCAAATCCTGTAGACATACCTAAAATATTAGTCATACTATCATCATAAGTACGTTTATCAAGAGAATAAGCTCTATCAGAGTTCATTCCAGAAGGACCTTTAGTAGTAACACCATTGTTGGTTTCTACATCTCTTAATGCATTAATACAGCTATCATCAGATGTAATAGTATCGGTTAAGAACATATCTACTACAGCAGATCTCTTTACAAATAAATCTGCAGTTGATCTATGTTTCTTCTGGGAAGAATAGCTACTATAAGCATCTGCTAATACTTTGTATGTATAAACAGCTATAAGTTCATAATGTCTAATTCTTCTTGATACCATATTAGTATGCTTGAAGAACTTGTTATCTGATAATAAACTATTAGCATATAATAATGCAGATATGAAATCTGTAGGGAATCCATAGTGCTTACATACTTCTACAGTTATAGGATCCATCATAAGATCATAGAAGTTATCCAAACCATCTGCTTTAATTCTTCCACCATAGTCATCTAATAATGTAAGATAAGTTCCTTTATTATCAATATCTGTAACAGAGAATTGATCAATATTAGAAGCCTTTAATCCATTCATAAGTAAGCTTGCATAATATGTATTTGTATATACAATATATCCGTCTGCAAACTTTACCCAATCCAAAGATATATCTTTCTTAATATCAGCTGTTAACTTATCTACTATAGTATACTTGATTCCAGCAGCATCCATAGTCTTTCTTAATCCTACATAATAACCACATAATATAGCTGTAGGTATTCTCGAATTTAACAATGAGCAACTAGAATAAGCACAAGTGGAAGGTGCAGTAGCTTTCATAAACATTTCTACAAAAGCTTCATATTTAGGATTCTGTATAAATACATTATCGATCAAATATTGAGCAAATGGAATATCTATCTTATTATCATCATAGTATACTAAAGACTTAGTCTTCTTATCATACATATAAGGAACTCCTAAGCCTTGTTCTACCGTATACTCATTATAGATATCATCCTGATTAAAGTATAAAATAAAATCAGATGTTTCCATTTTAACTATAAATGATGATATTGCAATATAGTCTATAGGAAGTTCATATTTAGCACTAGTCTTTCTAGCATTACCACCAGTTATCTTTATATCGGTACCCTTATACTTAAGAGCAGCTTTTATAAATCTACTAGACAATGCAGTTGATCTACCTTGAGAATCGCCCATTCTATATACAAATATCTTCATATAGTTAGAGATTATCTGAGCAGAGTTAACATCAGTCTTTAGTATAGGCATATTGATTAACTGATTCTGTATAGTCTTGCTATATCCTCTTAGTAAGAATCTATTATCTTCCATAATAGGAATATCAAGCTTTACAGTATATCTCTTACCAGACATATCCTCATATTTAACTGTATATGTTTCTATACGATCTTCTGAAGTAGATGTATTTTCAACTTGTATATCTCTAATAGATAACTTCTGTGAGCAGGTAGATAAATGTAAGAAACAGTTAAGAATGTCTTTATCAATATTATATTTCTTATCAAAGTTCATGAATGTGAGATTTTTCCAATCTTCATTTGGAGATGCTATATCTAATGATGTAACAGGAATCTCTTCGTCATCCTCTTCAATAATCTCCTTAACTGTTTTACCTTTAATAACTATTTCCTCAGTGGCCTTATCGAGTTCTTCCATTCTTTTAGCTCTAGCAGGATCTATCTGATCAGGATCTAATTCTATATCTATACCGGATGCAAGATCGATTAATGATTTATCATCTATATTCCTGATATCATCATACTCAATATCATCTAATACTTCCTCTTCAGATGCATCGTTATTATCTACAGCATTTACAATCTTTTTTGCTAAGTTTAACTTATTATTATTAGCAGCTGCTTGCTTATTCATAAACTTAGTATCATTCTTAGCTAGTTTAGATAATTTTACAGGTTCTATAGTTTCTTTTCTATCTAACTCTTTATTGATCTTATCTAGCTTATCTACAGCTCCTTTAGTTTGAGTAGTATAACTCTTTGGTACCATAGAGTCTAACTTCTCTTCTTTATTAGCAGGTTTCTCTCTCATTTTATTGATAAGAGCTACTTGAGGAGTAAGATCTACTCTATTAATCTTCTCTATATTATCAATTACATTAGCTTTAATAACATCTTTATCAAGATCATTATCAAATGAAGTATCTATATCTTCTTGTTCTATAGGGGAATTAGTAGATATCTTGGTGGTAAAGTTTCTAAACTTTAAAGCTAATCCTTTAATATTATTATCATTCAATGCATTTACATCAAACTTAAAGAAACAATTCTTACCAAAAAATACTACATCACATTTTTTATATAACTTCTTAAGAAGAGTGATATTCTCTGTAAACATAAGATGATAAGTTATAGAGATAGGATTTATATTAACTCTAAAGTTCCATATATTATCATCATGGAATCTATTCCAATCTTCTATAGGAATAAATATAGTCTTCTTCTTATAGTTATTAGATTCATATATAGAAGCATTCAATAATCTATTAAGGAAGTCATAGAATAAATCGAATCCTCTTTTTGCTGCCCATTTATTATTCTGAAGGAATATATTCATATAATAATATAAGTCTACAAACATATTCCTACCATAATATCTCTTTATATCAGGGAATGCATATTTAATCCACTTATTATCTTTCTTTACAGTATCAAGAAGAAGTAATACATCCTTTCTTGTTCTTAATCTCTGTTTATATAATAATCTTCTTATTCTTTCATCATACTTAGTATTAACATCTTCTGTTAATATAATATGATCATCTAACTTTATATAAGAAGATTCAGGTAATAAAGATAAGAACTCATTAGTAGCCATTACATCTTCTTTAATAAGAGTAAATTTATTAGTAGATTGGCATTGAGGGCACACATAAGCTTCGGCCAGTCCTCTATACTGTACTCTCGCCATGTGATCAGACTTCTTACCACAAACAAAGCAAGTGCATTCATCCCAGTTACCAACTCTAACAGATTCATTAGTAGCTTCTTTAGATTTGTAATACTTACTAAATCTATTACGTTCAGATACTTTTACATCTGTTATATTAAACTTCTTCATAGCTGCTATAATTCTTCTAGCTAATTCAGCTTCATCTTCTTCATCTACATAGTTGAAGAATTTAATAGCAGATCTTACATGAGCTTCTGTATCTAAAGGAAACTTTCTCTTACTAGGTACACCAAAAGCACTATCGGGAAGTTTATTTCTTTCAGAAGCTGTCATAGATTCAGTTATATAATTATAAGCTTCTGTAACTTCATCTACATCGATTTCATCATCTACTATAGCTTTACCATCAATATAATAAGATAAACTTTTCTCTATATAGTATGATTCATACCTTAATCTATTTACTAATAATGGATTATTCATCAATTGATTTGATGAATTATAATTAGGAGTTAATAAGAATATAAGAGATCCTTTCTTCTTATCATCTACTAATGTAGGAAGATAAAGTTGAGTCTTATATATTCTCATATTCTTTACTTTATCCAAGAATATCATTATAACTTAACCTCCTTAGGGAAAATTTGTTCTATACAATTATTAATGTGATGTGAACGTAGTAAAATATAAGTACTAGCAGCATTGTATGCTACTAGCACTTATATCGAACATAATAAATACTATTTAGGAGATATATTATGTAATAGATTGAATCGTTATATTATAAAATAATGGGAGGTATGATATAATACATCAATCTATTACATATCTGTGATTATGAATTGTAATCAAAATCTTTTTTAATAATATACTATATTTTTGGTAGATGGTTGGATAAGATCCAAATTTATATATCTACAACTATATTTTACCCAATAGGAGGAACTAAAATTATGATGCATTATTCTAATGCAACACTTGATGGCGTACAGAACGGCATCGGAGGTTATGTAAAGAGTAAGGGAGAATACATCCGAAAAGCGGATGGAAAAACACTCTTTACGAGTGTAGCTGCACTTGAGGCACTTCTTCATGTCTCAGATTATGATTACCATGATATTTCATTTGTATTCGTAATTCATGATCAGGTGGCAGGCAAAGTTAAGATCAACCTTAATGAATGTACAAAGGTTGATGGCTATTGGAAGTGTACAAGGCCTGAGGAGAATTCTGGGAGAAACTATCTTCACATCTACAACATCTACGAAAAGGAAATACCGGTCGTAGATTCTATTGGTTATATTACCAATAAATTTACTGGAACTCATAATGAGGATGATCAGGGTTATGAATATTCCAAGCAAAGAAAATTGAAAGAAATCATAGAAGATGCATTAAATTCTATGGCACAATACAGGGATTATGATATAAGAGTATTCAAGAAGCATAGAGGCTTTGAAGTTGATGTTCACAAGTCTCTTTTCAAATGTCATATCTGGAACAATGCAAAGTTGATCAACTACAATACAGCAATCAAGAAGAGAAGAGAAGCAAATGAAAACGAGTATATCAGATGCTTACCTTTCTCAAAAGATCAGGATAAGTTTGGATCATTCTATGTATTCTATACTATAGATAAATCCAATTATACAGCAGATGTACAACGGTTGGTTGACAGATTCCACTCCGTCTTCATTGCATTTTTATCAGATCTTGATAGGGATACCGAAATCAAATATAGAGGTATTGAATTTGCAGGAGAAGTAATATTCAATAAAATTGAAGAGGAGGTACCCGTTAATGAGAACAACGATTCTAAAAACGGGAAAAGATAATTTCTTCGTAAATGCAGATGGTAGTGTAAGAATGAAGTATGATCCAAGTTTCAATGCATTCTTCTTGTTTAGTCCATCTATACTTGAAAAGAAAAGAAATATTCCTATAGACAAAATAGTAATACAGAAGGGGGGACAAATATCTTTTGTAGACAATGGCAGTAAATACATCATTGATGATGGTTATAGAAACAGGTTGATAAATTGTGGATATATGTATATTGATGCTAATGATGATGAATATCTTTTTAAAGAGGCATTAATAAAAGCATTTAGTAATGAAGAATTATACAATGCTTATAATGTATCTAGTTTTAAATCAACAAGTAATTCTGTAACTGTTATAATGAACTCTCCTATAGGATATAAGATTACGATTGACTTTATATCTTTGAATAAGTTGATCGATAGTAATCTTAGACGTAAATATGAAAGATTACCAATGTATCCTACAACTAGAGTAGAGAAAAATTCTTCTATATATTGGAAGATATATGCTGAAAAAGAAGAAGATATGAAACCTATGAAAAGTAATACAGAGTTGAGTATCTTGAGCAATAGTATTATAGATAAACTAATCTCTGATGTAAATGATTACTATATTACTAAATTGCTTCCTTCTGAATATAAAAACAAGAAAGTTTCAATAATCAAAAATCTATTGAGAAAAACTATAATTAGATGGGAGGAAGACTTATGATACCACCTGTCGAAAAAGCTAATGTACCAAGCAAGTATTACATCTTTACAAAGAAAAGGAAAATAAAAGTATCTACTAAGATCGCAAGATTTATAGTTAGATATATATTACCTACTATAGTACTTTCTGGTATAATAGCATATACATATCTCTATCTAAAAGGTAATGCCTTATTTACTGATATAGATAAGGTTGTATTTGTAGCATGTACATTTGGATTAGGAATAATAGCAATTATAATATCAAATGTATGGTTTACATTAATATCTAGGATAGAAGATAAAGATGAAGAACTTAAATAAGTTTATAAGTATGGCATAGTTTGTGCTCCATTTTGTCTCTGGGAAGTATAGTAGTATCTATACTTCCCAGAATTTTTATTTTTTTTTTCACACTTTATTAATATAATTAATAAAGTAGAGGTCTTAATATATGAAAAAGAAAGATAAAGAAGCAATTGATAATGCTAATAATAAAATAACTAATAACTTTAATTGGCTAATGGAATTTAGTAAAAAAGTAGTATTCTGGTGTTTTATAATATATGTAATAAGTACAATATTTATTATAGCATTATTATATTTGAATCATCTTAATGGAGAAACTGCAGGATTTGAATTGTTTATATCAGAAACCAATACTACATTCAAATTAGTTGTAGGTAGTTATGTACTAAAAGCTATGCTTGAAAATGTTGTAAAGATAGGTGGAAGTAAATATAAAGATTTAGTAGAAATAAAACATAGATTGTACAAAGAAGTAATAAATAAAGAAACAGGAGTAGATCTATCTGATATAAAAATGGATAATACTAACAGTGCTGATAATAATAATATAGAGGAGGAAACTAAAAATTATGGCTAAAGCTGATAAAGGGATGAAAATAGTTCTAAAGGATGAAAAGATATATCCTACGTATGATAGTAAAGTTTATTCTAGTATAGTAAATGGTACATATTGGATATATGATGAGAAAGTAAGAAATAATAGAATAAGAATTACAGATTCTGAAGATAAAGTAGGAAAACCTTGTATGATGACAGGATGGATTGATACAACAAAAACATTCGATTATTCATTTAATGTAGTATGAAAATAAAGTGTAGTAGAACTTTAGGTTCTACTACACTATTATTCTTTCTTCTATCTTAAGCCAAGGTAGGATACTTTAGCGGATTCAGCTAAGGAGGAACCCCCATACTCGCTTGTAAATAAGGCATAATATTCCTCCTTATATATTATTTTATTGTATAATAACTGCAGACCAATCCATCCAACCATCATTTGCTCCTGTACTACTAGAACCGCATATTGCTAATGAAATATATACAGATTCTGAACTAGATATATCCAAAGTATTAAGAGCATGATATTCATCTAATCTAAATATTTGTGGCACAAAGCGCTTACCTGTAGAATCTGTATGACAGAGGCAACTGCCACCACGATGAGAAGGAGACAACACGATAAGTTTTGATTTACCTGTTAAATTAATTACATTATTTGTCATCCAGTCGCAAGTATATGTTCCACTTGAATAATAATTACATTTGAGATACAAATAATTTGTATATTTGGTATAAGTACAATAGCTTGGTGCTTGTATATTTATATATGTCCATGGTATTATTTCATTGCCAAACCAATATATACATCCATCTGGCATCACATTAATTTCTATTTCAGATCCATCTATTGTAATAGTCCTTTGATAATCATGTGTGCCATCTATAGTAATATCTTTAGATACACTTGATGTAAAAGTGTATGTACCGTTTCCAAGCAATGATTTATTGATAAGTCCATATGTTTTACCACTACCAAATACACAAGATCCTATGATAGAATTATTATTATCTGTAATAGTAATATTATCTTCTTTTGCACCATTAATAACAATATATGACGAAATGCCTAGGAATTCAAGTGAATTAATTTGAGGATTAGCATTGCTTTCATATTTACTTGTAACTGTTATAACCCAATACTTATATAATACATTATTGTCTAGAGCAAAGTATGATGTAGTATTAGGAACATCTTGGATTTCTCCACTAAATATTTCAACTAGATTATCTGTAAATCCTGTATTAGATGCATAAACTTTAAATTCATGTATTCTAGGATGTCCATTATAATCTCTTGGATTTATGGAAATAGCTTTAATAGCTTGGGTACCTACAAATTCATATCCAACAGAAACTGGTATTGTATTATTTGGTGGGTTCCAGAATGTACTACTATTATTATCAAACATTTCATAAGCATAACTACCTTCTGCATTAGCTGATGCCCATGCTTGCCCATTGGGAGTTGTATTACTTGTCATAGTAGGTATAAGATTTTTATATCCAAATGTATTACCATACCATGGATAAACAGAAGGCAAACCGCTTGAATAAGTTGGATATACATTGACCGTTTGAGTATTTGTATCAGATATAAATATATTCTTGATATAATCAGATGTTTGATCCTCTAGTGATTTGGCAACAGATGATATAAACTTATATGACCCACCACCAGCAGGAACTTGTATTATACTAGTTCCACTTGTTTGATTGTGTTCAAATGTACATGTACCTACAGTAATATTATTAGAATCTTTAATAGTAATTATGTCTTCTTTAGCACCATTTATAGTTAATGTAACTGTTGTCTTTGTTGTATTATTTGTCCATTTATTAGTATTACTATCATATACTAATAAATCGCCATCTTGTGGTGATGTTACACTAACATCATTTAATTCAGCTAAGGAGGAGGAACTACCCCCCCCATTGTCGCTTGTAAGAATGCCATAATATTATTCCTCCTCTTTTTAATATATATTATATACAAGTGAAAAACACTATTACCAATTATCTTGGTAATAGTGTTAATATTCTATATAGAATCTTATATTATTTAGTATATAACTTTAATACTAACTGATAGAGTTCTTCATATTGTTCATTTGTCAATGCATCAATATCATAATGGAACATATTAAGCTTTGTGAAGCAATATTCATCTGTTTTCTTCTTAGACTTGATAATGATCTTCATTATTGCATATACATTAACTACTGTTACATCAACATTCTGCTCTTCTTTCTTCGTTAAGTAATAATCTTCCATAAGATCAGTAATAAAATCAGCCATTGTAACAGCAGCATCAACTATATCACTGGATACTTGTATAAAATCTTCTTCTTCCTTAGATCCTACTCTATTAACTTCAGATTTAGTTTCCTCTACTCTTTGTGTATAAGGACGTGAAGCAAGAGCAATAAGTTGCTGTTCAAGGTTCATTATTCTACTTTCCATCTCTTTAATATTCATAATTTATTTCCTCCTAAAATTATTATTCAAACCATATTCTACTTATACCTACAGTAGCGCTACTACTAATACTATACCAACAAGATCCTCCAATACTAAATAAATCCATAGAAGAATAAGAAGATACATCATATTCATATATAGTACTGATTGATGCATTAGAAGTAAAATATGCTATAGATGTACCACTATAAGTACTGCCATAATCATTTGTTCCAAATGATATATTAATTGGTTTATTGTGATTTGATGGTTGTCCAGTTGTAATTGAACAATCTGAAAATTGTATCTTTAGCTTAGTATAGTCAGATGTATCGAATGTTTCATCTACAATAAATCCTGCACCGCACCAAGAATCTCCAGTATTAATTGCACGATAATATAATTTATTCGTCATTTTTGTAGCTTCTTTAATATTAAGTGTTGCTGCACCTTTTACGCTTCCTCTAAATGATAATAATTCATTACCATACCAATAAATTGCATTATCTGGATAAACATTTACTGTTTGATTAACATCATTTGTTAATGTAATAGTTTTCTCATAATCATTACTTATGGTAGCATTTGTGATTCCTTTTGCCACATTTGATACAAATTTATATTCTCCTCCACTAGAAGGAATAGTTATAGTACAAGTTCCAGAAGTAGTACCAGAATCAAATATACATGAACCTATTAATGTATCATTATCATCATATATAGATATAGTATCTTCTTTAGCTCCATTTATAGTAAGAGTTACTGTTACTTCAGATGATCCTTGTACATTAATCCATTTATTTGAAGTATAATCATATATTAATAAATCTCCATCTTGTGGTGATGTTATGTTAACATCAGTTAAATCACTTAAGGAGGAACTACCCCCCCCCATACTTGCTTGTAAGAATGGCATAATATTCCTCCCTAACACTAGATTCTATATTATTTGTTATTTATATATTATTCTAGCCACAATGCATTTACTTGTATGCCGCCTCGAAGTTGCGAATGAACACCTATGTTATATGTACCATTAATATTGTTTAAAATCCCAGCATATACAGTATTTTGTGAGTATGTACTATCAATTTGTTTATGAGAAGATACAGTACCATTGCTGACAGTATCAATGTATCCGAAACCATTATAGGTACTATCTCTAGTTAATGTTTTGATTATATATCCTAGTTTTTTGTTGACACAACTAATAGCATTTGAAGTCATACATGAACCATCATTTGAATATTGCATTGACATATTATTCGTATTATTAACAAATCCATTAGGGCGGTCAGGCATTTTTACATATCCACCTGTTATTGCACTAATGTTATTCCCATACCAATATAATGCTCCATCTGGCATCACATTTACAACGCTCGAACTTGCATTGATTGCAATTATCTTTTCATAATTGTTTGTTCCAGTGGCAGTATCTTTTGCTATACTAGATATAAATTTATAATATCCACCATCTTTTGGTATATCAACAAGTGTACATGTTCCAGAAGTAGCACCAGATGTAAAGACGCATGTACTTATAGTAATATCATTAATATCTTTAATAGTAACTGTATCTTCTTTAGCACCATTTATAGTTAATGTAACAGTTGCTCTAGTTTCACTATTTATCCATTTATTAGTAATGTCATCATATTCTAATATATCACCCTTTTTAGGTGATGTTATATTAACATCAGTTAAATCACTTAAGGAGGAACTACCCCCCCCCAATACTTGCTTGTAAGAATGGCATAATATATGATCCTCCTTGATATATAAAATATTTCTTAATGAACTTTTATATTACTTATAAGTGAAATATATAAAATATTAGAGAGTTATACTGTACAGTATAACTCTCTAACGAATTAGTCTAATATTCTTAACTTACAGTTATCTCCAGTAGTAACATTAGATAATGTATATACTATTGTTACTGCAGTACCACTACCTGTTACTGATACATTAGTAATAGTAGCAATCTTGTTATTTACATATAATGAATATGCTTTAGTTTCAGAAAGATTGGAGAATGTAACCTGACTGTTAGCATCTACTGTAGCAACAGCTGTCCAAGTATCTAAAGATGATGTATCAGCTTTATTACCCAATGCAGATTCAACAGCACCGAAGCTATTAATACTTGCACCGTTTTTAATTCCACTTATGGCATCTGCATTAGCTTTACCTTTATCACCAGCATATGCTGTAGATGTAGTTTCACCAAGAGCTAAACTTTCACTTATTTCTGCATATCCAGTTCCACTCCATCTATATGTCTTATTAGTATCTTTAGCAATATAGATCTTTCCGCTTTCACCAGTTGCAGGAAAAGCAGAAGCAGAATTATATTCAAGTACATCATCTACATAAGAAGGTAACTGCGATGAAGGAACTTTACCTGAACTATCAAGTTGAGCAACACCATTAGCAGCTCCCTTAGCAGTAGAAGCAATTGCTCCAACTTCACTTGCAGTGTAAGTAGGTTTACTTGATGCTTTAGCCCAGTCATATACATCGCTAGCAGGACGAGAATTTGTTAATCTTGAATCACTTCCAAGAACAACTTGAGTTGTAGTTGCATCGCCAGATTCAGGAACATCTAATGCAGCAGCTGTACCAAGATCATTTAATCCGCCAGCCAATGCTTCTAATGCATCTTCAACAGTTTTCTTAGTAACACCACCAACAGTAATAGAATTGGATAATTTTTTTGGCTGCAAAGCAGGCTCGCCAATAGTATTCAATGCATAATGATCAGTACTATAATCATAATACATTGTAGTACCATCTGTCCATATATTACTTCCATTAAAATTAGTTAATCCAGTCCATGTTTTAGTATTCCATGTAGATGTAGATTTATCTAATACATAATTATTACTATTATTACTATAATATATATTATTGTCATCTGTCCATACATTTTGTCCATTAAAATCAGTTAATCCAGTCCATGTCTTAGTACTCCATGTAGATGTAGATTTATCTAATACATATTGAGTAGCACCATAACTATAATATGTATTAGTTCCATCTGTCCATACATTATGTGAATTAATAGAGACTACTCCTCCAACCCATGCAACAGCAGACCATGTAGATGTAGATTTATCTAATACATATTGAGTAGTGCCATTACTATAATATATAGTGTTATCTTTATCTGTCCATATATGGTAAGCATCTGGATTCGAGAATCCATTCCATGTCTTAATACTCCATGTAGATGTAGATTTATTTAATACATATTGCTCACTATTATTACTATTACTATAGTATATATTAGTACCATCTGTCCATATATAAGCACCAGTAAAACTTGTTAATCCATTCCATGTCTTAGTATTCCATGTAGATGTAGATTTATTTAATACATATTGATTACTACTGCTACTATAATATATATTAGTACCATCTGTCCATGTAGATTCACCGGAAAAACTAGTTAATCCATTCCATGTCTTAGTATTCCATGTAGATGTAGATTTATCTAATACATATTGATTACTACTACTACTATAATATATATTAGTACCATCTGTCCATACATTAAAACCATTAAAATTAGTTAATCCACTCCATGTTTTATCTGACCATGTAAATGCAGATTTATTAAATATTTTTTGGTTTTGTCCAAAGCTATAATATATATTATCTCCATCTGTCCATATATATTTACCTGTAATAGAAATATTAAATCCATTTTCACTTAATGAATATGTGGAACTATCTATTATACAACCAATATTACCAATAGAAAAATATGTATTTGTTCCATCTGTCCATACATTACAACCATAGAAAACACTAGGCAAACCATCCCAATATTTAACTAGCCATGTAGATGTAGATTTATCTAATATGCATTGTGCTGGAGTACTAAGATAACTATTCAAGGGCGCATTGTAGTATATATTAGTACCATCTGTCCATATACTATAACCTTCAAAACTATTATATCCATTCCATGTCTTAGTATTCCATGTAGATGTAGATTTATCTAATACATAATGCTTGCCATAACCATTACTATAGTATATATTAGTACCATCTGTCCATATACGATTACCATAAAAACTGGTTAATCCAGTCCATGTCTTAGAACTCCATGTAGATGTAGATTTATTTAATACATATTGATTACTACCATTACTAAAATATATATTATCTCCATCTGTCCATACATAACTACAAGCAATATCTGTATAGCCACTCCACTCATTTGCAACCCAATTATTTTGCTCAGTATAAATAATACTATCTATATTATTTATTTTTTCATTGAGTTCTTGTACATCAGTTGATTCATTATTGATGTTATTGGCTAATTCTCCTAATGCATCTTCAACAGTATTCTCAGTAATACCACCAATAATAACAGGTGTAGATAATGTTTTAGGCTGTAAACCACTTATGTCAAGCATACTTAATTCATAATCTGAACTATTATAATCATAAAATAACTTGACACCATCTGTCCATATATAATTAGCCGCAAAGCTTGTTAATCCTGTCCAAGATTTACTTGACCAAGTAGATGAACTTCTATCTAATATATAATTTGATCCAGCATTACTATAATAGATATTGGTTCCATCTGACCATATATAATTACCAGCAAAACTTGTTAAACCTGTCCAAGTTTTAGAGCTCCAAGTAGAAGTACTTCTATCTAATACATATTGATTAGTACCATTACTATAATAAACGTTTATCTCATCAGTCCATACACAGTTACCATTAATACTTGTATATCCATTCCAAGCCTTAGTACTCCAAGTAGAACTTGATTTATCTAATACATAATGATATGTGTCATAATCATAATATACAGTACTTCCATCTACCCATACATATTCACCTATGATACTAGTATATCCACTCCAAGTCTTAGAGCTCCAAGTATATGTATTTATATCTAATTCATACTGTGATGCCCCATTACTATAATATATATTAGTACCATCAGTCCATATATTTACACCACTAAATGATGATAATCCTGACCATACTTTAGCTGACCATGTGGAAGTAGACTCGTCTAATACATACTGATCAGATCCATTACTATAATAGATATTATATCCATCTGCCCAAATATTATTACCACTAAATCCTGTAAGACCACTCCAAGATTTTTCTATCCATCTAGATGGCTCTAAATATATATTACTATTAATTCTATCTACTTTAGCATTAAGTTTATATAAAGATGAATAAGTAGAATCAGCAATAGCTGCCAATGCACCAACTGCACCTTCTACAGTTGTTTCTTGTTCACCATTGACAGAAACAGGCGTAGTCATTGTCTTAGGCTGTAATGTTTCTGTATCTAAGAAATATGGAAGATTCTCATAACCTGTTGTTCCATCTCCCATTTTAATTTTTCCTATACCAGTTCCAATACCAGCATCTGGAACTTCAAATAATATTTCGCCTTGTTGAAGAACTATATTCTTACTAATAGCAGTAGCTCTTTTCGCTCTTCTAGGCTTCAACGGACCAATACTCATATCTAGCTACCTCCATCATTATTTTATTATTCTTAATTTACAACTATCACCAGTTGTTACATTAGAAAGCGTATATATTATAGTTTGGCTATCTCCACTACCTTGCACTTCTATATCTTCAATATTTGCTAATTTATCTTGTACATATAATGAATATGCTTTAGAATCAGACAAGCCAGTAAATGTTACCTTACTATTAGCATCTACAGTAGCTATACTACTCCAGATATCATCATCATTAACTGCATTTGCAAGTGCACTTAGTGTATCTTCTACAGTTGTTACTTCAGTACTTTTTACTGTAATAGGATTAGCTAAATCTTTACCTTGCTTATTTCCCCAAATATATTTTTCACCATTAGTAACAAGAGATTTTTCTGTACCTCCTTGAGCAGGAGATAAACTATCATATGTAGTATCTGTCCAAGGTACATTTACACTAAGCTTTCCATTCTTATCTAATCCAACAGGATATTCTCTATTTGTTGTTTGTCCTCTTGGTGCAGCATCAAGAGTAGATTTTTGTTCTAACTGTAAATTACATTTTATTGTACCTTCACTGGTTATAGGGCCACCTGTTAATCCTGCTCCAGCTTGAACTTTTGTAACTGAGCCTTGCCCAGAACCACCAGATCCATTGATATAATATGGAAGATCTTCGTATCTTGTTTGACCATCTCCCATTACTATTTTACCTTCACCTGTACCAACACCAGTATCAGGAACTTCGAAAAATACTTCACCTTTTTTCAGTATAATATCTTTAGAAATAGCAGTAGATCTTTTACCTCTAAAAGGCATAAAGATTCCTCTCATATATCTATTCCTCCTTATATAATAATCTATTAGTTATTATATCTTAAGTCTTATGATATATGATATATTACTATACATATTATATATAGGAATTCGTATATTACTTAAGATACGTATTATTATTAAAATGTAGAATACATCTATTAAAAATATGACTGGACGTATATCTTACATCCAGTCATATATATTATTCCATCTCATCTAAATCACCAAAATCTAAATCAAGTTCATCTGTTATCAATCCTGAAGCTTGAGTATAAGTTAATTCTGAAAACCTATGTAATCCATCTCCAATTATCAATGCATTATTGGTTTTATCATATACCACTTCACCATCTCCAAGTACAGGATCAGCTGCAAGCCATTCTTGATTTGTTCCAGAACGCAGCCAAATATCATTTGATGATGTAGGAGTTCCTCCATATATAGCATGTGCAACTGATGGATTTACTCCATATGGTAAATCATTCCATGGAGTTATTCCATCGCCAAACTTTATCTTTACTTCTCCAGTACCTATACCAGTATCTGGACATTCAATACCCATTTCTGCAACAGCTAATATAGGATTATATAAATTCCATTCTGAAGCTGTACCTCTTCTGGGTCTAATTCTTGAATAATCAGTATTACTCATATGACGATATTTTACTCCTCTCCATAGAACTTATTTTTATTATGTTTCTTCTTCATCAGCATCTTCATCGCCAAAATCTAATCCAGCTGTAGTATCTACATTTTCTATAGTAATGAAATCAACTTCAGCAAGATCACCAAGTCCAGTGATAGAACTTGCTGGATGTGTATGATTTGTACTGAGGTTAATCCATGTTGAATTAGTTGTATCATAATAATATGACTGATGTGTATCAGATGCCAAATAAATCTTATCCAAAGGAGAAGAGATATTATTAAGAATCTGAGTCGATGTATATCCTTTTACATAATCAGCTATTTCAATATGAGCATTACCATAATCAATAAATAACTGTTGAGTATCTGTAACAAATCTTATTTTTCCATCAGAAGCACTTGGAAGTTGAGATTTGGTTCCTCTTGTAAGAATAGGAGCATATGTTGTTGAATCTGGCATAATAATCATCTCTCCTTTTTATCTAATACCAATTAATAAAGTTTCAAAAAAGTGGGAGGGAGTTTCCTCCCTCCCACTATAACAATATATTCTTTATTAATTAGTATTTTTTATATTTTTTTACATTATATAAAAATTACGAATTGAATGTGCCCCACTGAACAGCAGCTGCAGCAAGATTATTAAGAGATCCTTCAACAGTAGCAAGATCAGAAGTTGTAGCATATCTAGAACCATCAACAACAAGACCTGTTGCATCATATGTTAAAGCATTGGTTGTTGTATCACTAATCTTAACATCACCAGAAATCTCATATCTACCAGTTGTTGTATTCCATGTAACTGAAGTATCAACAGTAGAAGTATCCTTTGCTTCATATATAGGAATAAGGTCAGATACTGCGAATCTTACAACATGAGAAGAAGAGTCATTCAGTACGAGAACGATTTCCTTATTGGTTGTATCATAGTAACCATCATCAAGGAAGATATCCTTAGGAATATTAACTTCAACATCAGTACCATCTGTTACAGGAAGTGTAAGCTTAAGGTTTGTCTGGTCCCAAGAAGGACTATGAACAACACCTTTAAGACTAACAGCTGTTGTACTATTGTCACTTAATGTAACAATCATCTGAGCATCATTGGTCGTATCCTTTGCAACACCAGTAACAACTCCAGGAATGGTAACAGCATCTGTACTATCTGTAAGTGTAAGTACAACTGTAGCTGCTGTGGTACCAGCATTCACATCTGTAAGAACACCAGGAACAACTACATTAGTTGTAGATCCACCAGAAAGAGTAAAGTCAATCTTACCAGCATCGTTAGCATCTGCAGCAACATTGGTAAGTACACCACCAACAACTACCTGATTAGTACTATCATCACCCATTGTAACAATAATACCAGCAGCAGTTGTTTGATCTGCAGTAACATCCTTAACGACAGCAGAACCACCAATAGCCTGAGATAAAATCTCCTGACCATAGAGCCATACATTCTTAGCTGAAGGAACATGACCATCAGAAGAAGATGCAGTAATTGTGGTAGTTGTAGAATCACCAACAGCATCAATAGGATTGCCAATTTCTACAAGAGCATTACCAATCTTAGTGAGGAACTTCTTTGTATCTGTCTCATAATATATAATACCAGGAACTGCATTAGCAGCAGTAGGAGTTTGGGAAGCAGTACCAGATCTAAAACTATTAGAGAAGTCTACTGTACCTTTAAAGAGTTTACCTACATCTGTACAGAAATACAAAACATCAGCATCAATATTTGGACCAAGTGCCAAATAGTTAGAATAATCGCCATAATACAATATTCTCTTATATGTCGTAGCGTCGCCCATAATTTTGTTCTCCTTTTCTTTATAATATTTTTAAAGCTATAATATAGTCAAAGAGCACCTTTAATAAAATCAATGGATCTTATATATTATACTCTTTATCTATTTATATTAATGTTAAAATGAATACCAACTGTTAGAATTGAGATATTCTACGAAGTCATCTACAGTAAGAGTAGGATCATGCATATAATCATCTCTCCATACTTCAAATGCAGATTTACCTTCAGGACCTTGTTCACCAGCATCACCATTAAGACTATTAATAAAGTCTTCTATAGTACCTTCATTACCAAGATCTAACCATAATTCATAAGTAGATTTACCAGCAGGACCTACTAATGAGTTTAAGAAATCTTCCACTGAACCAGTGTGTCCAGCATCTTTCCAAATCTCATATGCTGATTTACCATCATGGCCTTCTCCAATATATGGAAGTTCAGTATAGCGTGTTCTACCATCTCCTATTTTTAATCTATTAGTATCAATCTCAAATGCAGGTTGTCCCTCGAACAATATAGGATTGACATTAATAAATGCTCTATAGGTTCCTCTCTTAAACTGAATAGGAGGCTTCTTAGGAGGAATAGGAGCTGGCGGAATAGGTGGCATAGGAGGTCTTGGTGAGCATTTAAGATTGTTTTTCTGTGCCATTCTATCACCTCCAGAATAAATTTCAGTTACTTAATTCTAATGATATCCTTAAGGATAATATTAGCATTTCTGGTATAAGTAATATCAGCATCTCTGGAAACTTTAAGAATCTTAATATATTTAGCTGCTTCATCAGCTGTAGTAATTTCAGCTTGTCCGACAGCACCTACACATAAATCTTCAAACTTATCTCCAGCATTGAAATCGTAAGCAATCTTACCTCTAATATCAGCTGTTTCTTTTCCCATATCTGCAATATCTGCAAATAAGAAACCATGCTTTATTATATTGCCACCATTGAGAGTAATATTGCCATCCCCATAATGACCTCTATTGTTATTATTGAGATATTCTATCTGACAATTTGTGAATATAGATTTGGTATTATAAATAGTACCATTAGACTGACCATTGCAAGCATAAGTACACTTACAGTTCTCAGCTACAAGATTAGCATCTAATGTAGTACTATAACCATTATTACCACCACTATAAAGAGTATCTATTGTACAATTTTTAACTACAATATTAGATTTCTTTACATACTGATTAGAAGCAAGACCCTTATCAGAATCTTCCATAGTCTTGTTGGAATATCTGTTATTATGGAATGACATCTGGTTACCAACACCGCTATTTACTTTACAATCTATAAGTTCAATATCAAGATCATCAATACAGTTCCAGATACCAGCACCTGTAACGATTCTGAATTCACAGTTCTTAGCAACTAACTTAGCAGTTTTAGTATGATTCTTCAGATCTTTTCCTGTTACCCAAGAACCAGCAACTACATACTGAAGTTTTATATTCTCAAGATATATACTTGTAGATTCAATAGGTGTTCCATCATAAGAGCCACCTACAATAGAATCATCTTCTGTAAGTTCTTGCTCAAAGTCACCAGCTTTAGCAATAATCTTGTCTTCTTCATTCTTATAAACCTTTGTAGCAATACCATTACATACAAATACATTATAAGGAAGATGTTCTTTGGTTGTATCATAATAAGCTGCTCTTGTAAGAGCAAATACTGCTATAGGACTAAACTCTTCAAGAGTGGCATACACATATCCATCTTCTACTTCTACAGTATCAATAAGATTCCATGTATCTTCATCAGCATTATAATGATAAGCTAATGCACCAACTGCATTTTTAGGAAGCTTATTGGGAGATACAAGAGCTCTTTCACCAGCTTCAGCTGTTACATCATATGTACCAATATAAGCACCAACTGCTTCTCTCTCAGGTACATCTTCTGCAGATATGATAGAGTTTTCCGTACCAAGATTCTCTTCCATAGTAATAGTAGCTACTTTATCATCACCTTTAGGAAAATCAAATTCAGCTGAAGTAGTTTTGGGATAATTTGTAGGTATTGTAGGATACCAGAACTTGTCAATTCTAGCAAGAATACACTTAGGTAGCATGACTTTACATTTACCCATATCTTTTTCCTCCTTCTTTAATATTTTTATAATAAATTATTCATCTCTTATAGTATCTTCCGGCTGTGTATAAATAGGCTGTGGTGGAACCGGAGGTCTATCATAGTTTTCATCTTCAATAATAAACTGAGGATCAATATATATAGGTCTCCAATTTACACCATCCTGAGTATATTGTAACATACCCTTGACAATACGAAGAGCTTTAATATTAGTATAATCATTAGTAGAAGCAATGTATTGGGTTGCATCTTTCTTCATGATTATGGTAATATCAAGAATATTCATAGGAGAGAACTTATAGGTATTTGAATTAAATGTATCAGCAGAATCTACAATCAGATACCATTTCTTAGGATCTGTTCCTTCGGCATAAATCTTTACAACTTTACCTTGTATGCATTTCCTACAGCCATTATAATTGAAATCTACATCTACAAGATCACCTTCACTAACTACAACAGACTTATTGGCTCTGCAATCATCATATTTCAGATCAATCTTAAAAGATACAATTGTACTGCATTTTATATCTTGTAACATATGGGTTTTACCTCCTATATTAATTGTATTAACATATTAAATGAATACATTATATATAAGTTCGAACTTTAAGATGATAGGTCTTTCATCAAGACCTATCATCTTTTATGGGGGTAAAAGTTACTCTAAGAAAGAGTTTCTTGCAGTCAAATTGTTAATACATTCTTTTACATTAGATAAGAATTCATTAGATACTCCAGCTTTGTCGCCTGTATTTATATCAGTTAACACAACATTGTAGATTGTATAAAACATGAAGATATGATCCATTGTATTATCGGGACTGAAGTTCATACAATATCTAGCAAATGCAATAAAGAATGCTCTTATCTGTTTACTATTATATTTTTGTTCATCTCTATTGATAGTTCTAGAGAGTACTAATTGAGCATTATAAATATTATAGATATTGAAATTAGCATTATTCTTATACTTATCTAATAATCTATCAATATCATAATTTTTATTAGATTCAGGCTTCTCTACATCAATCTTTCTAATCTTGCATTTTTTACAATACTCTTTAAACCCTTCAAGTTTATAAGTAGTTTCTATTTTATCCAAGATCTCTAATGCTTTAGCCTTCTTTTCTGGATCTTCTATTTTCTCTTCTATTTCTTGTCTATACTTTTTATTTCTTTCTTCTGTATATCCTACTAAGGTATCTCCAATTTCTGTTTTAGCTGCATCAAAGATCTTTTCTACACCAGTATTCATCGTATTCTTAGCACGATCTACAAGAATATCCGTAACCATTTGATCTAATAACATTTCAGCCATATCATTTCTAAAACCATTGATATTAGCATTAAATACATTATCATATCCTGGTCCCATAGATTTATTAATTATAGCCTGTACAGATTTAGGAAGTTTATTAAATATAGAAGGTATATCTTCTTTATTATGTAATCTATTGGCAAGATCTAATAATACAGTAAAATCTTCTGCAGATATATTGGCAGATTTCTTAATTTCCTTTAAAGTAGGATCATCTGTTGCAGTATTGATATATACTTTTAATTCTTCTATACTAATAGGAGAATTATCAAATTCTAGATCAAAATCTTTACCAAGAATATCATCTACAGAAGCATTGTCTTTATCTAGATCAACTTCTTCTGCATTCATTATTTTCTCTTTACCTGTAGCAGGATCAATAGATACATTAACTAATCTTTCTTCTCCTTGTTCTACTACATCTTCTTCTTCATTAGAAGGAAACAATTTCTCATTTTCTTTTCTTATAGTCTCCAACGTAGATTCAAGTTTCTTAATATCTTCTTCTGTCATAGTAGGCTGTAAGTTATTATCCATAGTATTTTATCTCCTAAATAGTATTTTAGTTTTATATTTGCTGTAAATTATATGTAGCAGACTGAAGGTTAAGTTTTATAGAAGTAATCATTTCAGCTGTTGTCTTTGGATCTGTAATATAAGAAGCATAATAATTCTTATAAATGTCACCTTTATCTTCTAGTAAAGTACTGAGCCTATTATAAGTAACAGGATCGCAAAGATAAGATAATAAGATATTCAAAGGAATATCAAATCCTGGCATATTCATAATAATACTATTTATATTAGCATGTATAAGTATCATCTTCTCATCATCTAATACTTTACTATTAGTTTCCTTAGGTCTATAAGCATTAGGATCACAATTTACCATATTATAGATAGATTCTTTATTATCTATAATATATCTAGTAAAGAAATTTATACTGAATGTAGTATATCTAGAAACAAATATATCATACATTGTTCTAGCAATACCATATAATTCATCAGGTTGAAGATCTTCAAATATACCAGTAAATTCTAGATTATAATAGTTACAAATAATTTTAATAATCTCTTGATAAGTTTCATCTCTTGTATAAGAAATCTGATCTGTATAATCTGGTGCATTTGCATATACAGCAGCGAACTGTCTTTCTAATATATCACAAATATTTGGCATTTCATCAGAAAAAGGTCTAAATCTTAATCCTAATGAATCACCAACTACATGTAATATATAATCAGATGAAAAGTTTCCTAATATTGTACCAAGAGCTTGATCTGTATCGATCATACCAATTGAAGCCATAGTAGTATTTCCTCCTCTATATTATATATATTATAAAAATACATCATTATATTTGTGTAGATAAAGCAGTAAAAAAGAATCATCAGTATAGTATCTCTACTATACTGATGATTCTTCAACTAACTAACGGCATTTTTTTAAAAATTAAAATAAGGAATAAATTTATAAACAAATACAAAAGATCTATTCTATTATAAATATATCTATAACCTCTATTCTATATCAATATGAACTATAATAGAAGGTCTTTGTATAAGATATAATTTATACCTTATCTAATCTTTATTATATTTATGTTATAGATTTATAGCTGATTCCAGTATTGAGATAAGTTTCCAACAAGATTTCTATTATTTTGTAATGATGGATCATATATATCTGAATTATCACCAAACATATCAAATCCTTTTTCATCTTCATCTCCAACACCACCAAATAAACTATCTGGCAAAACAGTAACATTAGCATCTATACCAATATTGTTTACAGCATTATAGTTCTCTGGATCTATACCGTTTTGCTTACAATATGATTCTCTAGCAGCAGCATTAAACCTAAGAAGATTTTCTCTCTGCATTAAATCATTCAAGTAAGTTTCATCAGCAAATTGTTTAGTAGTCTTAAAGTTTTTAGTTTCTTCTAAGAACTGATAAGCAGAATTCAATTCATTAGGATCTAAATCATCATCATACTCTAATGTATGAAGATCTAACTTCTCTTTAGATCCTATAGCAGAATCTATATCACCTTCTATGATTTCTACATCTTCATCAGTCTTTATAGTATTCTTCTTAATACCATACTTTTCGGCAAGATCAGTACCATCATACCATACATACATAGCCATCAAGTAACTAAATACATTATCATCATGAGTGTTATCAGAATGATCTACACGATCTTTCTTCACCTGCATTCCACACATCTCTTGGTGAAGTATAGGTATAATAAACTTATCCTTATGGTATCGAACTCTTTCATATAATATTTCTATAAGACGAGCACGTATTTTCTTGTTAGAGTCTAGTCCATAAACTTTGACTTTAGCAGTTCTTTTTACATTTCTAGTACCATCAAATTGCTCTTCTATAACTTTATCTTTTATTTCCCAATAGAGATTCTTCTTAACAGATGTCTTACATAAACGCTGTATAACCGATACTCCAAAACCATTGATTGTTTAGATATAATCGCAACTTATATCCTACTGTCTATTCAGTACACTCTCATTACAAGAAGTGATCAGACTATACGTACATCCTATTTCTAGGAGCTGGATTTTTCTTCCACCATTAGCTTGTGGTTTTATTCCCTCGTTAAAGGACAGTCGTTGAACGTAATCATTACTGATTTTCGTAACTGAACTTTGGCTTGTTAATAAGTACTTAGGATTTAACCATATACTCATCCTTATTTATTTTTTCTGATTTCTCAGCATTCGCACTTATCTTTTGGATTATGCTGTAGCTAAATAAGGCATTGACCAGTGAGTCTCAGTTTTAACCCAGGAAAACATACATGTTACCATATATGCTGTGGTTTTTCGTAAATAAGCAAATACTAATATATTAGTATTGTTTGCTTTATTTCTCGAAGCTTCACCATTTCTTTCAATATTGATTATCGCATTTGGTAAATACTTTACTGTTAACGTATATATTACATCTGCTAGATCATCTGCTGGTATAAAGTTACTATGCATATTAGCAACTGCTCTCGTAGTTGTAGAATCTATTACTGTTATAGCAGATGCATCTCTCATTGTTGCACCTGATACGTCGACTCCAACTATAGGAGGATTACTTAAATCAAATTCTTCATATATATTGAATTGGTATTGTCCTACTCTACCAAATAGAACTGTTCTTATAGGTTCTTTTAAGTATGACTTTATTTGTGATAACTCTTCATCTGTAAATGCTTGATCCGTTGCTACTTCTGACCATTCTAGAAGAACTTCTCTTCGTATAGTAGCCCAGTTCTGTAACAACATCTTAACCATTTCAGCAAAGTATTCAGGACCTTTTCCAAGTTGTTGATATGAATAGCTAATTAAGAAGAATGCAGATTTTGTATTAGCATCTCTTAATTCATTCATTTGAGCAACAGTATAGTCATAATATAACTCATTAAATGGAGTAGCACTATTTCTTATATAATAAGCATATTGTCCAGAATCTGTTAATAAGTCACCAGGTGTTGTTGTTAATAAGATTCCATAAGGTGCTCCATTAGCTCTAGCATTTGCTGCTGCTGTAGAGAATGCAGGAGATGCTGCTTCATAAACTATTTTATTAAATGGCATGAATGCAAACTCATCATAGAACTCAAGTGGCATAGTTTTACCACGACCCAGGTTATTAGCAGAATCTACAGATCTAGCAGAAGGGAAAGTAACTATACGGTTATTATTTTTAGGATGCCCTAACTCTATTACTGTATCAGGAATCTTTAGCTTTCTTCCTTCATTACCTATAGATCCATCCATCTGTAAGTATGATGGCAATAAAGCTCTAATATCTTTTAAAGATTTAAGATTATCTTTAGATCCAGAATGAGCTTTATGCATGAACATGATTTGAGAGTTAGATGTACCAAAATTAAAGCACCATAAATACCAACAAACAGCTGCAATAGTTTTACCGGACTGACGAGGTAACTCTACAAACATATTAAAGTTCATCATGAACAAAAAGTTCATGGCCAAGTTACCACGATTAAGCATATAAGGAACACCAGTAGCGCTACCTTGATGAGGCACTCTAACTACATTTCTAATGAAATACCAGAAGTTTCTAATGCATTCTTGCAATACTCTAGCTTTCATCATTGATGATAGGTTAGGATCAAAAGGATCTATACCAGCTAAGCCTTTATCAAATAATGCTAAGAAAAAGTCACAGTTAGTAATTCCTTTTGCTTTTAAAAAGTTTCTCATTTTAACGAAACTTCTATTAGGAGTTTCCAACTCTATGTACATTAGTTTAGGTACTTGAAGTTGTTCTTGTACTGCCATACATAATTTTCCTCCTTTCCTCTAAGTATATATAAATTATATTTAAGTGGCAGCTATTAAACTCGATAATATATATTTTAATAATATAATATAGTAATAGTAAATAGATATTATATAAAAGAAGGAGATGTATTATGGATTATTCAGAAAAAGAATTAAAAAAGATGATTAGAAGTAGAGATTCTTATGACAGAACATATGTAGCTATGCGAGGCTATAGATTAGATATATTAGTTAATGATAAAGATTGGCATGTAAGGCAAGCAGTTGCTGAACAAGGGTATGGATTGGATAAATTAGTTAATGATGAAGTATGGCTTGTAAGAGAAAGTGTAGCTGAACAAGGATATGGATTAGATATATTAATTAACGATAAATATTCTGATGTAAGAGCAGCTGTAGCTAAGCAAGGATATAGATTAGATATATTAATCAATGATGAAGATTCTGATGTAAGAGAAGCTGTCGCTGAACAAAGATACGGATTAGACATACTAGTTAATGATAAAGCTTGGCAAGTAAGAGCAGCAGTTGCCAGACAAGGATATGGATTAGATAAACTAGTTAATGATGAAGAGTGGATTGTAAGAGAAGTAGTTGCTAAAAAAGGTTATGGATTAGATAAATTAGTTAACGATAAAGTTTGGTATGTAAGAATAGCTGTAGCTGAACAAGGATATGGATTAGAACAATTAATTGATGATGAAGATCCTTGTGTAAGAGCAGCAGCTGAGCGAGCAAAATACAATTAAATAAGAAATAAAGAGTTGTATACCAACTCTTTATTTTTTTTTGTAAAAGTTACTGTTTGAAATAATATAATATAGTAGTAAGAAGAATAGATAATAATATCTATTCTATTTTAAACTACTAGGAGGTAGTAATATGATGATAAAGAAAAAGAAATGTGCTAATGTTACAGTAACAGAAATTGATATCACAGTAGCTGCAAATGCAGATGTATTCGTGATTCCTAATCATGCATCGACTGTAAATGAATTTGTATTCGGAAAAGATACAAGAAAAGAAACAGTATGTAATGTTTGCTTTGCAAACGGAGTATCATACGATCCTGAGACGGATAAGCTTATCCAGCTTTGGATTGTATCTGATGATCTTCAGAGTGATAATGTTGGAGATCATGGATTCATATCTAATTTTAATGGCAAAGAATACAGGTGTCATTTACCGGCATATTGCAATTCATTGCCCAAAAAGTTATTACCTTCGAAGGAAGGCGAAACAAAAAGAATCATTATCCCAAATTGTATTGGTACAGAAAGATCCCGTGATGCAGATGAGGAGATCAATTTTGATCTTCTCCTTAATATAACTGCATCACAAACAAAGTACCGTTATAAGAATTTCGGCAACTTTGAGGATGCAGTAAGATATGTCCTTAGCTAACGAAATAATATATCAGTGGATCTATTAAAGATCCACTGATATATTTTTTGTTTTCTCTCTATAATCAATTAGAAATATACAGCAGATGAATTTTTATTATCTTCATACTTATTATTTATTTTCTCCATCTCTTCATCTATGATACCATTTTCAAGATTATACTTCTTGATTAGTTCATGATATCTCTTAGATTCATCTTTAATATGACGGTACTCATCTCGAATATGCTTTTGACCATTTTCTATAGAATTGGCAAATTCGATAATGTTCCATCTTATTCTTGAGATTTCTGCTAGTTCTGTTGAACTAATAAGATCATCTATTCTCTTATGCTCAGAATTAACTTCTTGCTTTACTGCATCAATTTCATCAGATAATCTGTGTTCCATATCAGATATATCTATTTTTAATTCTGATTTCATATCATCCATATCTTTTTTAATAGGTCTAAAAAGTAGTTTCATAAGCCATGATATAGGATTGATCTTTATCTTAGAAATCTCAAAGAATATAGAAAGAATAACTATGAGAGCCATTATATTATTGCCTATCCATTTTAAAACATCAATAACTGTAATGGTATTTTCCATACTTCTTTCTATCCTCCTTCTACTATATTTTTAGTAATTATAGTATATCTTACCCTATTACTATTACTATCATGTGTATTTATATTTACAGCTCATCATAGCTATTGGCTTCTTCACCATCTTCTGCTTTGGGCTTAGTATTAGTCGATACATTAGCTTTAGCTGTTTGTTTTAACTTTTCTAACATTGAAAAGTCCATATAAGTACCAAGATAGTTTCGTAAGAATAACTTCTTAAACTCAGATTTTGTAGGATCATCTTCATCAGGTAATTCAGAATCTGTAAACTTGTCTGCTAATTGAGTTACAGTATCTAACATTTGCTGAGTATTAGTTATAGTCAAGTAAGTAGGAGGAGGAAGTATTACCTCTATATAAGCAAAGTTTTCTAAGTATTCATAATTATATAACTTAGTATAAGATTTAGAAATCCATCTCTGACATATAGATTGTCTTGAAAATATCATCTTCATAAATCTTACATTAGCCATAGAATATCTAGTAGCAAAATCTGCTTGCATAGAAGCATTAACCATTTCCAAAGGAGCAATAGGATTTATAGCATCTTCTAGCATCTTCTCCATAAGATCTGTAGGAGTCTCTATATTCTGTCCTTGCATAACTTCAAATGATATAGGAGAATCTCCGGAAGGTCCCACAGGAATAATGTAATCATTATATTTGCCGACAACATTAAGAATATTATTCATACTCTCGATCTGCCGCATTCCCATATTACTGTATGATCATCAATATTAATATCAAATCTTACCGCATGAACTATTCTAAATTTCAGAATAATTCAATTGGTCATAAACTCCCCAGTCAGACTCTAGGTACTTATTTTAGAGTTGGGAAGTTTATATATTTTTACATAATTATTTCTTTTATATAACTATTATAATTTATAAAATTATTTCTAAAGTTATATAAATTTGAAAGATTTATAGAAGCATTTAGATCTCTGTCGATTTCATATCCACAATATTCACATTTAAATATTTTCTTTTGCTTTAGATCATTACTATTAATATGATAACATCTAGAACAAATATAACTAGATTTAAAATTTCTATGTGCTATATAAACTGGTATTTTATGTAATGATGCTTTATATATTAGCATTGATCTAATTTCTCCAGAACTTATATATCCATAGTCTATAAAGTTATATTTTGATTGTCTCTTAAGTTCTCCTGCAAAAATATCTTCTATTATAATAGCTTCAGGATTCTTTTTTATTATATTAATAGTAGATTGATTGTAGAATGTGTCAAGAGTATCATATAATTTTCTATGAGCAATTCTAAATTTATCCAAATTTTGATTAGCTTGAAAATATTTTATCCTTGATATTAAATGCTGAATATTTGGTATTCCGTAGATTGATCCATCTGAGCAAACTATTGTATTGGAACCATCAAGTCTATATCCTAAATCTATACCAATAGCTTTTGATTTAGAATAATTAAATTCAATTTTATTTACCTTATATGTAGTATAAAAGTAATATTTTCCAAAATTATCTATATAAATAGATCCATTATATAATTTTGTAGTAGCAGAGTCAATTCCTAGATTTTGGCATTTTATTGGCCCTACTCTTTTTCCACAAGATGATTTATTAGCAAATCCTGGAAGAGTTATATATGAATCTTTTATATAAAAACTATTACCCAAATCTATAGAGAAACTGTTTGTAATATTATCTGGATAATGATTTTTTGGATGATTAGATAATCTTTCTAAATATCTTTTATATGCCACAGATGCTCTTACAAAAACTTGTCTTAAAATATGCTGAGGAACATCTTGTAAATATGGATTTTGCTCTTGTAGTTCCAAAATCTTTTTATCACAATCAAATTTTGATAAATATTTAGTATTGATTTCATCATTCATATATTTAATATATAAATCATCCATCCAATCAATAATAATATCATATACAAAATTTGTTTTAAATATATAATCATCTATTTTTTCTTTTTGCTCAACTGTTGGATATATTTCTAAAATTAGAGATAAAAATGTTTCATTATCTTTATCATAATTATATAAAGCCATTATATATTTCCTTTCAATTTTTAATTATTATAAAAAGGTAATATATAATGTAAAATATTAATATATAGATTTCGTGTTTTCTATAGATCGCAACTCTATAGAGAGAATTATAATTCTCCACTAGAATTACCTAGTGCACAGACTATTTGTCATCCCTATTACTAGGGCGAGGATTTTTCTTCCACCATTAGCTTGTGGTTTTACTCTCCCATCAGGAGATAGTCGTTGAACCTTTCTAGCTTTATACATCAGCATACTAGATTTGGCTGCATGAACTTGGCTTATTTTGAGACTTAGGACTTTATAAAATTGGGAAGATTTATAAAGCTTTTATTTCACCTTATCTCATCTCTACGTTCTTTCTACTTTCGTACCATCACGCTTGTTCTATATGCTATTGAATTACGTTGTGGTGCAGAGCTCTTAACCAATTACCTGCAATTAACCCTCTTGAAACGCACTCATTACTGAATACGCTGAGCAACAGCCTTTCGGCTACCCTTTTTTATTTGTTGTACTACATTCATCATTGTACGAGCAACATTAGTTTCTATATTCTGTTTTACATAATATACTCTCTTGTCTGTTGCTCTTGTAATCTTACCGATGATATCAGATAAATAAAGAAGCATATACATCATACCGGGAACCAATGATCTTTCGAGATCAGATATTCCTCTATGAGTCTCTTCATTTAATTTGAAATAGCAATGGACAATATCTTCTGCTGGTATAAATGTAACACCTACATCATTCATTCTATTAAGATCAAACTTATCATTATATCTTAATACTGCATATATCTCTTCACTAAGATCTTTATTAGAGTTTATAAAATGAGTATCAATAGTTTGAGATATTTTTGAGCAGATATATCTCATTGCCAGTTCTTGCTGATCTTCTGTCATTTTATATGCATAATATTGTGCATTTGATACACCATAAGCAGTATGATGACCTCCGCAATATCCACATGCACTTGGATCATCTCTAAATTCAAAATAATAATATCCAAGACATTTCTTTCCTATGTAAGCAGGAATAATATCTTCTCTTGGTATTCTTTCTAATACTGCTCCAACAAAGTCATCATCTAATTTACTAGGATCTCTATCATTTGCATTCTTGAGATTCCCCGGTACAATAAGACCATCATTGTAGTATGTCTTAGCAGATGTCTTTATTTTTCCTACATCATCATATACAGAGTTATATTCTTTACCAGCTTCATTGATAAATGATGATTCATAAACAGATGACATAGAAGCAAATCTTTCGAGATCTTGCTTCTCTTTGATCACTACCATTTCGTTAAGTTTATCCAATAATACATTAGTATCATTAAAGTGTATATTAACGTTAAATCCTTCAAATTTATCAAATGAACTATCTACACCAATATTCTCTTGGAATTCTTTAAAATCTTTAGTCTTAATATATCCTTCTTGTAATATATTGCATGATTGTACTTTTACATTAGAAGCATCTGTTCCTGATTCTGACATAAAAGTTAATTGTGATAATCTAGCACCTGATCTTCTAAAATTCTGTCTCTTTAATAATCTTTCAAATGCTACTTTATAAGGAACTATATAAAGAAAATCTTCACCATATTTAGATACATTCATATATGTATCTGAATAAAATTGTTCAAGATCATATTTTCTTTCAAGCTTCTTACAGTTAGTAGTAAACTTCTGTACTTCTTCTTTTGAAGATCTTGTAGATATAGGATTAAGAAATCTCTTAGAGAAATTGTCTGCACAAAGTACATTATCTCTCTTTAACTCTAATGCATCTATAACCTTAGGAACAAACTTACAAAGCATATCATAGTTATAATTCTGAGACATGATATACTTATGCATATCTGCATTATTATAAAGATTATTCATCAGATTTTCATCTGATATCATTT
>JAEEGK010000789.1_pt1 | contig 79062 bp, 44 predicted proteins | sample 8958771 | NCBI WGS metagenome assembly JAEEGK01 (sample SAMN16246547, study PRJNA631951) | gut metagenome | biome: gut microbiome; feature: rumen; material: SC-attached | host: Bos | place: Iran: Karaj | collected 2018-10
ATATTACAAACACTTTTAATATTATCTTTTTAGGTAACATATTTAAATAAACATTGAATTTCATTATGTAGTAATTATTTTTAACAATCTAAACATTTAAATATCAATAAAACTTCATTCACTTTTATTTTTTTATTTATTTAGAAAATATTTATATTTGTTTATTATGGCAAAATTTATAATTAATTAATTCAATTATTTGTAAACAAATCAAAAAAACCATTTGAGTTTGAATTTGTGTTAAAATATTCAAGAATTTGATTGGGAATTTTTCTTAAAGCTTCTTCTCTAAAAGATAAATCATCTTCGAAATTAATTAATTGAATAAAATCTCTTTCATTCAATAAATCAATTTCAATGTCTTTTTTGTTAGACTTTTCTTTTTCAATATTAATAAAAATAATACTTAAAGGTTTAAAAGAGCATTCATCTAATAATTCTTTAGTTTCAATAAAATCATTAATAACATATCCTTTATTTAAAAAGAGTAAAACAAAATAATTATATTCAAATTGTTTTTCAAATAAAGATTTATTAATTAAATCCAGATTTTTTTTTAGAATTTGAGACAAACAACAAGGATGAAATAATGTTATTAAATTTAAAGATTGTTTATAAACTCTGATAACAGAATCTAAAAATTGAATGTTTGGTGATTCTTGTAAATTAATATTAAAACAATGATTAACTTTATCTTCATAATTTAAAATTGCCCCATGACCAAAAACTTTAAAAACTTCTTCAAAATTATAATTTTTTAATATATTTCCTATTGAATATAATGATTTTTCATAATTATTTTCATAATTATTTTTTATATAATGATATGAATTTTCATCTTGTGGGTCTAAATTTGAAGCTGTATAATCTATTGCAATATTTAATTTAATTTTAAGTTTTTTTTTTAATAAATCTAAAAATGTTATTTTTTCTGTTTCATTATGAATTAATGTAATTATTCCTATTTCTTCATCAATAAATGATTTTTTCTTTATTTTGAATTTTTTCTTTTTTTCTGTTTCTTCTATTGTAAATGTACAATAATATTCTATATGATTATTTTGATTTGTATTATTTAATACTAAGTTAATTTTATCTTTTTTTGAGTCACATATTGATGATGTTTGTATTTGGAATTTTTCTATTTTATATTTTCCATTTTTTGAATCTACTTTTTTTACATTAATTTTATTTGTTTTTTTTACAAATTGAACATTATATTCTTCATTATTATTATTATATAATTCAAATTCAAATGAAAATTCAGAAATTAATTTTTGAAATTTATATTTTTCTGTTTCTTCTAAAGTTAATTCCAGAATTCCAAAAATTTCTTCTTCAATTTCAATTTTTACAGAATAAATGAAATTTATTCTTTGAAGTATGTTTGCAATTGCAATATTCGTTTCGGTTTTTTTTTTATTTTTTTCATAAATCTCTATTTTTATAATTTGTTCTTTTTCAAAAAAATAATTAAAAATTAAACTTTTTTTAAATTCTATTTTTCCTCCTTTTTGTTCTTCTGTTTCATCTGATTGATTTATTTCATCATTTTCGCTCAACGAAAATTTAATTTTATATTTTCCAGCAATATCAATAATATCATAAATTGAAAAAAATAATTCTAATTCAATTAATTCTTTTTTTTCATTATTTGAATTTTCTCTGATTGTATTTTCTTTTTTTTTGATATTTTCACTGATTCTTGGTTCACATTTATTAATTTTCATCTTTTCATTTTTATCAAATGTCATTATCGGATTTGGTAAACTCTTTTTCATTTCATCTCGATCTTCTCTTGTTTTTGTTGAATAACAAATTCCCATTTTTTGTTTATTTGTATTGTATATTTTAAAACAATTTAATTTATTTAAATTTTATTTCATATTTATATTTTTGTTTTAATAATTATTCATAGTTTCTTTTAATTCAGAAATAAAAATATTAATTTCTTTTATTTTATTTTCATAAACTTCAACTTCTTCTTCTTTATGATTTATCATCCACTTTTTAATTTCTTTTACTTTTTCATCAATTATATCTTTATTATTTTCGTATATAATATTATCTTTTTTAGAAATTTGATATAAAACTTCATCAAGTTTGTTTTTAACTTCTACTTTTTTTCTTTTTTTCAAATCATCTTTTTTCATTTTTAACGCTTCTTGAATCATTTGTTCAATTTCTTCCTCATTTCTTTTTTTTCTTTCCACAACTTTGTCAATTAAAATATCATCTTTTCCTTTTTCCTTTGCAGTTACAGTTAAAATAGAATTTTCATCTAATTTTAAAGTAACTTTAACACATAAATCTCCTCTAGGAGCTTTAGTTAAATTTCCAATATAATAAGAATCTAATTTTGAATTATCATAATAAAATTCTCTTTCTCCTTCATAAATACCAATTCTGAAATAATCTTGATCATCATCAACTGTAACATATCCTACTGTTTTTTCACAAGGAATAGGAGTATTTCTTGGAATAATAACAGACATTAATCCTCCTTCAACTCCAGTTCCTAATGAAAGAGGACAAACATCTACTAAGATTAATTCATCTAATCCTTCTTCAATTTCATCATTTAATAATGATGCTTGAATTGCTGCTCCGTATGCTACTGCTTCATCTACATTTATTATTTTATATATTTTCTTTTCTTTTCCAAAATATTCACTTATCATTTCTTGTATTTTTGGTATTCTTGTTGACCCTCCTACTAAAACAATTTCGTTAATTTCATTTTTATTTAATTTTGAATCTTTTATCACTTTATCTAAAATTTCTATACATTTTTCAAAATATGGTAAACATAAATTTTCAAATTCATTTCTTGTAATATCACAATAAAAATCTTTTCCATCAGTCAAAGATTGAATATCAATAAAAGTATCATTTTGAAAGCTTAATTCTTTTTTAACATCTTCACATGTTAATTTAAGTCTTCTTAAAGCTTTTTGATTATCTAAAATATGAGTTCCATTTTTTTCAAAAAATAATTTATCACAGTAATTAATTAACTCATTGTCGAAATCTTCTCCTCCTAAATGTGTATCACCTCCAGTAGCTTTAACTGTGAAATTTTTATTAACAATTTCAAGGATAGTAACATCGAAGGTTCCTCCTCCTAAATCGAAAACACAGACATTATTTTTTTCATTGGAATTTTTTTCTAATCCATATGCTAAAGCAGCAGCAGTTGGTTCATTAATAATTTTTAATACTTCTAATCCTGCAATTTTTCCTGCATCTATTGTACTTTGTCTTTGAGAATTATTAAAATAAGCTGGAACTGTTATTACACATTTTGTTATTTTTGTTCCTAAAAAAACTTCTGAATCTTCTTTTAATTTTTCTAGAATCATTGATGATATTTGTTCTGGATAAAATTTATGCTCTTCTTTCTTATATGTTACTATAATTAATGGCTTATCTTTTGAATCATTTATTATTTTAAATGGAAAAAGTTTCTTATCTAATTTTAATATTGGATCATTATATGAACGACCTATTAAACGTTTTGTATTATAGATTGTGTTTTCGTAATTTCTTGTTATTTGATTTTTTGCTTGTTTCCCTATTAAACGATCTGTTGATGTAAAAGATACTACTGATGGAGTCGTTCGTTCTCCTATATCGTTTGGAATTATATCTACTTTGTTGTTATGATATATTGCACAACATGAATATGTAGTTCCTAAATCTATTCCTATTATTGGAGAAGACATTTTTTTTACAAAAAATTTTTTAATTTATTTTTTTTTTTTTATTTATTTATTTATTTATTTATTAATGAAAAAAATAATTTGCTTGTCTAAGTAGGATCATTTTTATAAATATCAAATCATAAATAATTTATATATAATCAATTGTTTACTATTCTTTGTACCAATTGATTTACTTTCCATTTAATAATAAATATAACAAAATTATTTACAACTAATTGCAAAATTTAAAATAAAAAATAAGATTAATTAAAGAGATTTTTCTTTTGTTCTTTTTTTTCCAATATATTTATTTTTATCTTTTTCTTCAATTAAAAAATCATTAGATTTCAATTTTGGAGAATTTTTATGATTTTGATCAAAAGAATTAAATAACTGAACTAAAGACGAAGAAGAACTACTTCTAGTTAAGGATCTATCATAAAAAATATCAATTTCTTTAACGACAACTTCATTTTCATCTTCTTTAATTAAATTAATAATATCATTAGTGCAATTTTCAAGTTGATTCATATCTATATTAAAATTTTTAATTTTTTCACAAAAAATTGAATATGCTTTTTCCCTAATTTTATTATCAATTCCTTCTGCGTTAATGATTGAAAAATAGATTGATGAAAAAACTATAATTAGCATATCATATTTAAAATAAATTATATTTTCACAAATAACAAATTGAACCAAATTTTTAATTATGTTATAAAAACTATTTTTAATTTCTTCTGAGAAATAAGTAAAAAAAAAATATTCTAAAATATCATTTGGAGTAATTCTACAAATGATAAAAGAACATTGTTTTAAAATTAGTCTTTCAGCCCAAATTATAAAAGTGAAATCAATTTGATGTTCACAAATATAATTTTTTAGTTTTTTTAATTTTTGTGGATTTTCTAACTAAAGTTAAAAATGAAAAAAAAATTTACTTTAATAATTATAAAACAAGAAGCAAGGAAAAAAAAGATAAAAATATCATTTTTAAGCTTTTCTTTATTAGATGTTTTGTTCCATATATTCAACCCTATTTGCATTGTGTTTATTACTAGCTGAAATAATCTTTCATTGTCAAAAAAATCAGATAAATCCTATTCCAATTATATGATTTTTTACTTCTGATAATAAGTTTATAAAGTGAATTCTAAATTTATTAAATTCTTCCGATGAAATATCTGGAGTGAAATTTTTTATGTATTCGTCATAAAAATTTTTTGATGATTTGTAGAATTCAGTTATTTCTGAGTCTATTGACATTTTTTCTTATATTAAAGTTATTTATAATTGAATTAATTGTTTTTTAAGTTTGTTTTTTATTATTTTTTTTTAATTTAAATAAAGATAATTGATTTTTTTTAATTGTTTTTTTTTTTCAGTTGGAAATATTTCATTTTAAAAAAAATATTTTCTATGTTTATTATATTATTCTTATGTTAAGTTTATTATTTTAATATAATTTTAGTTTCCTATATAAGCTTAATTTGTTTTTTTGATTAAAATATATTAGGTATTTACTCTTTTATGTTTTTTATCATTTGAAATTGTTTTTTTCATTATTTCTAAAAACATCATAAATTATTTATATAAAAAATAAGATTATAATAAAAAAAACAAATATAATTTATTCTGAACTTTACTAATTTATAATTCAAATAATAATCATATCTTGTAAAATTTTATATTTATTTTATATAAAAAAATTTCTGGATAAAAAATAAATAATAAATGGAATATTATATAAATTAAAAAAAATGGGAAGAAAGAAGAAAAATCCAAATTTAAAAGAAATTGGTCAAATAAGGAAAAATTCATATTGTAAGAATAAATAAAATTAAAAAAATAGCATCTGATATTGAAGACAAAAAAATGAGAAAATGGGATAGAATGATAAATAAAGCATTTAACCAGAAAATAACTTTTGAAGAAGAATCCTTATATGAAAAATTAGAAGAGAAATTTAAAATTGATCAAGATATAAAAAACATAATAAATGAACTATATATAAAAATAAAGAACTGTGAATATTTAGTAAAAAAACAATGGTACACATTAAAAAAATTTAATTTACAAGAGAAAATTCATATGGAAGAAAGTAAAATAATAGAAAATAATGAAAGGATAAAATTAAATCAAATTTATCAAGATACAATATTAAAATTAGCTGCTTGTCATATGATTGGATTTGAGCCTTTAAGTATAATAAGAAAAAAAATATTAAATAAAATTCAAATGAAATATAATATTAATGAAGAAAATATGAAAGAATTAGAAAATCATTTTAATTTAACTGAAGAAGACGATGAAAAATTAAATATTAAAAGACATGAAAATCAAATTGAAGTTTTAAAAAAAATTATTAGTGATTCTAATAAGTTTAATTATAGAGTTGTTGATAATAATACTTATTTAAATACTAAAGATGAAATAAAAAAATATGAAAAAGATTTAGTTCTTAAAGCCACTCAAAATGATATTGTTGAAGAAAAAATTAATGCTATTTCTAATTTTGAAAATGATAATTATATGAATGAAAAAAAAGAAAATAGTGAAATTGATTCTTATGAAAGTGAATTTCATAATGATGATTCTAAAATTAAAATTTCTCAATTGTTTCAAAATAATTTTAATAAAATTCAATTTGAAGATTTTTTATTAAATGAAATAAATAATGAAAAAAAAGAAGATAATAAAGAAAAAGACGATAATAATATCATTTCTTTTAAACAATTTAATAGTCAAATATTAAATGATTTAGGATTTAAATTAAAAAACAATGGAAAATTAAGTGATTTTGATATTCAAATTATTTTATACATTTCTCATTCTGTTTCTAATGAATTAATTAATGCAAAAAATAAAAAAGTTGATTATAATATTCCCATAGATCCAAATGATTTACTTAAATTTTTTAAAATGTTTCAAATTGATATTAATTCTATTGAAAAAAATAAATTAAGTGAAGAACAATTTATTCCTTCTCCAAATAATTTACATAAAAATCATAGTTAAAATTTTATATAAATTTAATGAACTTATATATTTATTTAAAAGTTATAATCATTCTTGAAATGATAATATTTAAATAAATTGTTCTATTAGGACCAAGAGAATTAAAAAATAATTGTTTACTATATAATTCAGAAAAAGAATAATAAGAAATATTCGAAGACACATATTCTCTTAAGAAAATTTTATCATTTTGATTTTTAGAGTAATTTTTAATAATTACAGCCACTAAATATTTGGAAGTCATTCCTATCTTGTCATCATTTCTTTTAATTTTAGTTTCAATAGTAATTTTATTTTCAGCGATAATTTCCAAAGAAAAGTCAACTTCTAAATTAGAAATTATTAAATGTTTTTCTCCTAATTTATCAATGTTAATATTAATATTTTCAATTGAAAATTGTTGACTTTCAAATAAATCAATAGATAAAATATTTATTTCTTCAGTTTTTATAGATTCAGTTTTTTCATTAAAAATATCATCTGCTTTTAATTTATATTCATTTATTTTATTTATTAAATTATTATACGTGTTATTTCCTTTTTCTTTTAATATTTCATTTATAAAAGAATTTAAAGGAGGAAAATCTTCTCCTAATTGTTTTTTTTCTTTCTTGATATTTTCTTTTATTTTTGCTTTTTTTTGAATTATTTTTTCAAATTGTTCATTTATAAAATCTTGAAATTGATTTAAATGATTTTTCCTTATTTCATCAATAACATTTAAAAAATTTAATTTATAATCACATTTATCAATATATTCTTTATAACTATTTTTATTTTCATTTAATTTTTTATATAACTCAATTGGTTCAAATAAATTATATTTGTTTAAATCTTTTATATTATAAACATTATGAGAAGCATGCGCATTTAATTTTTTATTAAAAGTTTCAATGCATTCACCACAAAGTTTCTTATCACAATCTAAACAATAAAATAAAAGTTCATAATTATGTTTTTCACACATTTCTTTTTGAATGTTATGATTTAATTCATTTTTATTTTCATGAATAAATTTTTCATTTTGATTTTTTATAAAAACATTTGATAAATGGTCCATTATAGGAATTGGATAATATTCATCAAATCTTTGTGCTTCTTTACAAGCAGGACAATATGTTTTTTTTTTATTAATATAAAAATCTTTTAAACAATTTTTACATATGAAAACACTACATCTAGGACATGTTATTGGATTTGTTACTATTCCAAAACATAATGGACATTTTAATATTTGTTTCATTTTTTCTCTGTTTTCCATTTTTTATTTTAAAATATTTTTAATTTTTATAATGTTTAAAGGAAAAAATTAGATAATTTGTTGTTTTATTTTAAGAATTAGAACAAAGATTTTATATTTTTTTTGAAGGATAAAAAATAAAATAATAAAAACAAAATAAAAACATTTAAAAAAATGAAAAAAAAGATTCAAAATAAAATATTTTTCCTAATATTCCTAATTATAATATCTTTTTCAAAAGAAAAAGATCTTCTCATAGATGAATTTAAAGCCTTTATGAAAAAATACAATAAGCACTATTCATCAGAGAGCGAATTCGAAAATCGTTTGGAGACATATAGAAAGAACAAATATAGAATATCTTCATTAAATGAGAATTCAAAGGGAGTAAAATATAAAATAAATGAATTTGCAGATATGACAGAGGAAGAATTTATTGAAAAAAATTTAAATATGAAAATGAATGAAGAATTAGTATCATTAAAAGAAAAAATATTAAAAATTCCAGAAATAAATATATCAGAAGAAGAACTTCCAGAAAATTTTGATTGGACAGAGAAAGGATTAAAAACAAAGATAAAAAGACAAGGAGATTGTGGTGGTTGTTGGGCATTTTCAACAAATTCATTATTAGAAGCAAAATATAAGAATATAACAAATAAAACAATAAGTCTTTCAGAACAAGAATTAATAGATTGTTCTACAACAAATAATGGATGTAAAGGAGGAGCAATGGAAAAATCTTTTAAATATTTAATGACAACTGGAGTTGGTTTAGAAAAACATTATAAATTTGAAGAAAGAGATGAATTACCATGTAGAAGAAAAGATGAAAATGCAGTTGTGAAAGTTAAAAATTTTCAATTTATTTCTGATAAAGAAGTAGAAATGAAAAAAGCTTTAATTAAATATGGTCCTTTAGCAGGAGCTGTTAATTCTTATCCTTTAATGTTTTATTCTGAAGGTATTTATGAACCTTCATTCAGTTGGTTCTGTCCTCCTATGATTAATCATGCTATTGTTATTGTAGGTTATGGAGAAGAAAATGGAAAAAAATTTTGGAAAGTTCAAAATTCTTGGGGTGATGATTGGGGAGAAAATGGTTATTTTAGACTTATTAGAGGAACTGGTGCTTGTGGAATTAATGTTTATACTTTAACTGCTGAAGCTGAAGTTATTAAAGTTGTTGAAGATGATCAATAATAATGTTGTTGATTTTTTTTTTTTTCAATTTGGTAGGGTTTTTTATTATTTTTTATTTTCCATAGAAATTTTTTTTTTTTTGAAGTTTTTTTTAAATTATAATAATTTAATTTTATATTTATAAAAAAATTTTTTTTTGAAGATAATTTAAAATATTGTACACACACAGGAACATGTTGTGTTTTGTTTTTTATTTTGTTTATCTTTATTTTGTTTATCTATATTGTGTTCTTTACTTGATGTTTTCTTTTTTCGGGTTTTATTTTTTTTTGATGGTTCTTTTTTGTTTTTTTTTATTGTGTCTTTATTATTATTTTCTTTTTTATTTTGATTGTCATCTATTTTTTCCTCATCTTTTTCATTATTTACTTTTGTAATTTTTACTATGAGAGGATATTTTATTGAACTTTTTCTTCTTTTATTATCTCTAACAAAATTTTTGTTGTCAACACTTGTATTACTTTTCTTTTTATAACTCATTTTTTTTCCATTATTAATTAGTTTTTTAATAGTAATATCTTCTTTATTATCATCATTATTATCATCATTATTCTTATTGTAATAATACTTTATATTATCATTGATAATCTTATTATTTATCTTAATATTTTTTTGAATATTAATATTATCTTCATTAATATTATTTTTAATATTAATATTATCTTCATTAATAATATTATTAATATTAATATTATCTTCATTAATAATATTATTAATATTAATATTATCTTCATTAGTATTAATAGTATTATTAATATTTTCCTTATTTTCCTTATTATCACAATTATCATTAATACTCTCTTTATTATCATACTCATTATTTTTATTATTTTGAAGGTAAATTTTGTCTTTTTCATCTTTAACTTGAATGTCTTTTTTTCTTTCTGTAGTTTCTTCTTTATTTTCTTCAATAATTTTATTATCATCTTCACAATAATTTTCATCTGAATTTTTGTCATCATCTTCATAATTTAACAAAGTTAAATAATTTTTGGAAACTCTTTTATATATATTAACTATAGAATTATGTATATCATCATTAGTAGATTCATCAAAAATTTTTAAAGGAGTAATATTAATTTTACTTCTTCTTCTTTTTTGATATTCATTTCTGCTTAAATAAATTTTTCTAATCATATTTTGTTTCTTATATAAAATTTCATCTTCATTTTCTCTTTTAATAAATTCATTAGATTCATCTTCTTCTGTTTTAAAAGAACTTAAATCTACATAAAAAGATTTTTTTAAGTTTATTTTTGATTTTTGTTTTATTTCATTTTTTATTGGAATATCTATTGGTTCAAATAATATTTCTGAATAATCTCTTTTTGAAATCATTACTGTCGTATGACAATGACGAAGTTGATTTCTAGGTAACACCGAAAAAAAAGAATGTTCAGACATTATTTTTTTTTTTTAATGTTTTTTTTAATTTTTATATATTCATAATTATTTATTTGGAAATTTCTATATTTAAGATTTCTATTTTAATTTTTTTTCATTCATAAAAGAAAATGGAAAATTATTCTCAACAACTAATTCATTTTATGTTAATCAAAAAAATTATAAAAGAAAGGGAAAAATCAGTTTCCTTAATACAAAGAACTTTTAAAGGTAAAATAATATAAAATAACTTAAATAGCATATTTAAACAAATTAAAAACTAAAAAAACAAATTTTATAAAACAGATTTTGGAAAATAGAATAAAAGCAGAAAAGAAAATATGTTTTTATATAAAGAATTATTTATTTAGAATAAAAGTGAAAAAATTAATTCAAAAATTAAAAGATTATTATTCAATAATTCCTTCAATTCAAAATTCAAAAAATATAAAAATATCAATTAAATTAGGAAAAGAGGAAAAAATTTATAATGTGAAATATTGTTCAATAAGAAAAGAATTTATTTTTGACATTCCGAGAAATTTCATAAAGAAATTTTATTATAAATTTTTTTTTATTGTAGATGGAATAAAAACAATAGATCAAAAGTATCAATTTATAAAAATAAAAAATGATTATGTTAATATTTTAAATTTTCGAAAAATTCAAGAAAAAGAATTTTTTTTAGAAAATGAATATGATAAAGAAATTGAAGAATATTATACTTCAAATACTTCTTCTGAAACAAATTCAAAAACAAGTAAAAGTTCAAATGAAAGTTTTGAATATCCAAAAAAAAAAAATAATTTTGTTTCTTTTTTAAATTTAGGTTTGAAAAGAAAAAATAATGAAAAAAATAAAATTATTTATCCAATTAAATCTATTTTAAAAAATAGAAATTATAATAGAAAAAAAACATGCAAAAAAGTGAATTTTGGAAAAATTGATATTTTGAATATAAAAAAATTATGAAAATTTTTTATTATGTTTAAATTATGATATGTAATTTAATTTTAAACAATTTTAAGATAATCCAATAGAACAAAAGCCAAATGCTTTTTTATTTATTTTTATGCATCAATAATTATTCATTTTTTAAATATTTAATTTTAATTCATTTAGCTTTGTTAGTTGGATAATAAAATATATTATATGTAAATAACAATTAATTATTTTCTAATTTTAATATATTAAACTTAACTAATTTTAATTATTTATTTTTTTATTATGGAAAAAAAGAATGAATTTAATTTTAAAGTAAGAATTTATAAATAAAATTTTATAGTTTCAAGTTATAAAATGGGAAAAAAATAATATAAATAATGAAGAAATAGTTTTTTTTACTATTTTTTTAAACAGTGAATTTGCAAATAAAAAATGGAAAGTAAAAAAATCACAATATATAATAAAAGATTATTTTAATGAATTATTTGAAAGAAATTTATTAGATAATTATCCTATTCCTCCTTTATTAAATACTAATGAAACATATTTAAATTCTTATTTATTAATTCTTGATAAATATTTTCATCAACTTTTAGAAAAAGAACATATTTTAAATAGTAAATTAACTATTGATTTTTTTGAATTAAATAATTTAATAGATAATATTGATAATTGTTTACCTATTAAAAAAATTGATTTTTTACCTTCTTCTCAAGAATTTAATAATATTATTGATTTCTTTATTGAAGATAGTTTATTATTTATTGCTGCAAATAAAGATAATATTTCCTTTTTTAGTTCTTTTTTTTATAGTTCACCTAAATATTCAAGTGAGTTGATTATATGTAATTTATATTATAATGATAAATTTGAATATGAAATTAAAATAATTAAAAAAGTCGAAATTGAGAAAAGAATAACTAAACTAAAATTTATTTCAAACAATGATTATAGTGTTATTTTCATTTCTTTTGAAGACGGTTCAATTAATATATGTAATTTATATTCAGATTTAAATATAGAATTTATAGGAAATATCAAAATACATAATAAAAAAATAATTGATTTCGGAATAGATAAAAATAGCGGATATGTATATTCAATAGGAGAAAATGAGAAGAATATTACAATTAGTGAATTTAATTATCAAACTATTATAAGTAAAATTCAAATTTCTTTTTATCCTGATTTATTTTATTTTGATTTTTTAAATCATAAAATTATTCTTTCTGATAAAGAAGGTTCTATTTATATTTATCAAATAGTAAATTTAATAAATTTAATTTTATTACAAGCTATTTATTCAGAAAATAAAATTAAAATTAACAATATTAATTTAATAAAAGAAAGAAATTTTATATTTACTTCTTCAGAAAATAAAATAATATTTTATGATTTTTCAGAAAAAGAAAATTTTCAATTTTCTCTAAAAAAACGTTTAGAAATAAAATCATTAGATAAAGAATCAATAATAACAAATATAGAATTTCGAAGTTTAAAAAGTGAAATAATAATATCAACGAATAAAGGAAATATTGAAATTTGGTCTCATAATAAAAATTATCCAAATTTAAAAATAAAAACACAATTTAAATTTATTTCAAAAATGAAATATAATAAAGAAAGAAATAAATTAATAATTTTAGGTGATAATAAATATTTTTCAATATATGAATTATCAAATTTTTATTTTAGTGATTTGATAAGAGAAGATAAAAATAAAAATGATTTTTCTATAATAGAAAATTTAACTCAAAATAAAGATAATATTACTTTATTAAAAGAAGCTCTTTCAAGATTAAGTTTTGGAACAATTAGTACAAGTGAAGAAACTAAAAATGATAGTTTAAGTAATAATTATTCTATGATATTTAATTCTGAAGATAAAAACTATTTTAATGATGATTTTAGCAGTTTAGATGGATGGGAATTATATGATATTCAAGAAAATAATAATGATGATTATGATTATTTTAAAATGAATTCTTGTAAGTTTTAATTATAAAATGAATGAGTTATTTATTTTGTTATATTAAAGTAATTCTTTAATTTATTAAATTGTTTTATATATATTTGAAAAAGTAGTAAATAATATAATATTATATTTATTGAATTTAAAAATAGATTTATAAATATAAATTATAAAAAAATATAAATCATTCAATAATTAAGCATTTAAACACAACAAAAAACAATACCAATAAATAATACAAATTTAATAATTAAATTAGTATATTTTCTTTAATCAAAATTTGTTCTAATTCATTTTTAGGAATAATTTTAAGCATATTTTTTTCTTCTCTTATTTCATCATTTTTTTTTAAAATATTAGGAAGAAAAAAGAAATAAATTGCAAAAATAATTAACAATTCAAAAAGAATATGAAAGAAAATAATTTGATTTTGAGTACTATTAATAAAGTCAATCATTTTTTCTTTTAAAAACTCACTTAAATAACCAGAAGAATTTTGAATTAAATTTTCAACTAATATATTTAAATTATGATATTTATAACTATTTAAAATTAAAAAAGGATTTAAATTAATATAATCATTGTATAAATTAGTATCATTAGGATAAAGTTGATTAATAATATCAGAAGGATAAAAAACTTCATTATATAAAAATCCTTTTTTTTTTCCTTTAAATAAAATATTTTCTAATTCCATTTCTAAATAAATAATAAGTTGAAAAGTATAAACTGACGTAGCATAAAGACCAAAATGTCCAATACCATCTCCTAATTCATCACAAGAAATAGTATAATAAGGTTCATTTAAATTTAAATATTCACATATATCTTCATTTATTATATTATTTAATAATTCTTTTTCTTTATTATTTAATGGATTCATTGATTCAAATATTTCTATAAATTTATCTTGATTTGTTTTAAATGTATTATTCAAATTTAATTTCATATTTTCATATATTTCACCTATTTTATTTTTTTCATTTCTATATGAATTATATATTATTATTGTTCTTAAATAATTGTAATATTTGATTAAATAATTTTTATGGTTTACAGTATTTGTATATAAAGTTGATAAATCATATGAATGATTATATTTCATTATTTGAAATATTGATAAATAAATTAATATTCCAAATAACATTAAAGAAAAAATGATATAGGCAACTATATAGAAATTATCAATAATTTTTTTGTCACAAATTTTCTTTTTGTTTTGTTTTAAAAGTGAATTTTTCCTTATTTCAAAATCGATTATTATATTTTTTTTTAATAAACATTTATTTTCTAAATCATTATTAGAATTAGAACTTTCATTAACATCATTTTGAGAAAGATTAATTAAAGGATTTGAAACAAGATATTCAGGATTAGTTTTATCTTTTTGATTTAATTCAATGAAATTTTCACAATTTCTAATTGCATTAATTATATAATCTGGGTTAATTTTAAAAAAAATATCAGTTGCTTTTTTTTGTTCATCATATATTTTAGAGATAATATAATATTGAAACAAAAAACTTATTAAGTTTATTATTAGAAATATTATTAATGATGATATTATTATTATTAATATTCTTTTTTTTAAGTTAAAATATTCGTCTAAAAAAATATTTGAAAAATCTTTTAAATTTTCTGATAAAAGTGATTCGTAATTTGATAAAATAAAATTAAAATAAATGTTTGAAAATTTCATTTCTTCATTTTTTAAATTAATAAATAAATAAATTGAAAAAGAAAATTCTTGAATGACATTATTTATATTTGAAAAAGAAATATTTCTTTCTAAATTATTTTTGATTGAAATTAATTTTATAATATAATTATCAATTTTAATATTATTTTTTTTAGAAGCTGATAAAGAAAAAATTGTAATATTTTGATAAATTAAAAGAATATTTTGATAAATTTCTTTTAAATTAATTTTAAGAATTTTGATTAAATCTGATTTAGGAGAATTAAAATTATTATATAAATTATTTTGAAGAATAATTAAATTATAAGAATAATAATAAGCTTTATTTGAATTTTCCATTAAATCACTTATTGAATTATGAATATTTATTGTTTGAACAATTTTCTTTTTCATTGAAAGACAATAATAAAAAAAAAAAAGTGATATTTTGATAAAACAAATTGAATTTATTATTATTATTATAATCCATTTTATAATAAAATAATTTAAAAAAGTTTCTTTTTGAACTTTTTCTTCTTTTTTTTCTTGTTTATTTATTTTTTTCTCTATTTTTTTTTCAGGGATATTTGTTTTCAAAGATATTTTTTTTAAGACTTTATCTGTATTATTTTCGTTTGTGTTATTTTCTTTTTCAATAATAATTTCAATTTGACTTTTATTGAAATTATTTTTAACTTCAACAGGGATTTTTTTATTAAAATCATAAATATACAAACAAATATTTTTTAAATTAACAAAATAAATAGTATCAAATTTAATTGTACTTGTTTTAAAAATATCATTTTCGTCTTCGCTTGAAATTATTTTTGAAAAACTTACTATTGAAGAAGTTAAATTTTCACTGTCTTCAGAATTTGAATTATTTGAAGAAGAAGAATCTTCAGGAGAAAAATTAGAAAAAGTTATTTTTCTTTTTTTTTTTAAAAAAATAGTTTTTCTTCTTTTTATACTATGAATAGAATTTCTATAACTAAAATTATTATTGCTATTATTTATTTTATCTTTGTCTTCAAAAAAATATATTTTTTTTTTTGAATCAAAAATTATTCCTTTTTCAAATTCTGGAATAAAATCATCTTCAATAAAAAATTTTTCTATTATTAAAGATTCTTTTATAATGTCTTTTGAAATTTTTCTTGTTGTTTTTGCTCTTGAAAAAGGTGCATTATGTAAATTTGGTAATAAATTTAAACCAATATTATTATTATAATTTTGAATTATTGTCATTCCTTTATCATCTTTAACTATTATGTGACTTAAGCGAAAATAATATCCTAATAATTTATTATTAATATAAATTTCATTTGTTTCTATTTTAAATTTTTTATTATTTATATTCCAAAGTATTTCATTTTCTTTTCTTATATATTTTTTTTTTAAAATTACTCTTTTAAGATAATTTATTGTTGTGTTTTCAAAATTATTATTTTTTGAAAGAAAATAAAAAATCTCATCTCTAAATTCTTTTATATAATTTGATATATCCACTGTTTTGTTAAAGTATTTACTATTAAAACCTAATAAATAAATTGAATTTGAGGAATATAAATTTATTATACATTTTAAATCTGTTATTAAATGACATTCTAAATCTTTTGTATTTTTATTTAAAACATTAAATTTTTCTATTATTAATTCTATTAAAAGAAAAGAATTATGTTCTTCATCATAATTCAATGATATTTTAACTGGGAAAATTATCAAATATTTTGATTTGGATTTAAAAAAAAGAATTTTTTTTTCTTCTTTATAATTTGAATTATGTAAATTTTTTTTAAATTCAATTTCATATTCTTCTTTTAATAAATCTGGGAACAATATATTTATATTTTTTCCATTTAATTCATGTGGAAAATAACCTAAATTTAAGCAAAATACATTTGATATTTTTTCAATCAAAGAATAATTTTTTTTTACTGAAATCATAATAAATTGAAAATCTGAGTTTTCTTCATAATCATTTTTATTTTTATATTTTTTTTTTTCTTTTATTTTAGGAATATAATTTTGATTTAAATATTTATCAGCTTTTTCTTTATCATTTAATATATCTCTTAAATAATAACCATATAATAAAAATAGTTTATAATTTTTATATTTTGTTTTTTCAATTTCTGAAAATTTAAATTCTATTTCATTAATTAATATATGTATAATTCTTCCAATATTATTAATTTCTTTTATTTCTTTGCTTTGAATTGATGATAATAATAAATTCCAAAATGAATAATACATTTCTGAAACTTTAACAATTAAATCTATTAAATTATTTATTTGAAATCTGATTGATATTTCATTTTTATTATAATTAAATTCTATTGAATCATCTTCAATTGATTTTTTCAATCTAAAAATATAAAATTTTTGAGAAAAGCTTGCAGAAAAAATATTTTTTTCTATATCCGAATATAAATGATATAAAAGTAAGTAAGCACTTTTATTTTTATTTAAATATTTTTTTAATATTAGAAAATGCATTAATTTCAATATAATACTTTTTTTAAATAATAACATTCTTCTTTTTAAAGTTTTTTCTATAATTAAATAATAATTATATTTTGTGTCTTCATCATTTAAATCATTATCAATATAATTGGAATGATAACTATGATATTCTAAAAAATTTAACATTAATTCTCGATTAAATTTTTTTTGATGTAAAGATAAAAGTAAATTTTTAGTATGAAGATAAATATCATATTCACTTAAAAATTGTGATTGATCTCTAAAATTAATTATTTTAATTCGATAAACATAAATATAAGCAAATAAAATAAGAATAACATTAAATAAGATAAAAATAATAAAAAAATTGTTTTTAAATTTTCCTTTTGCAACATAACCAATTAAAACAAATAATCCAGAAAGCATATAAATTAAACTCATATAATAAATTAATAATTGTTTACAATCTTTTTCAGATTGAAATATATTATCAAGAACACAATAATAGAAAATAATAGAACCAAAAAAAAAAGAAAATAAAGGAATAATAGCATGAGAATTATTATTGAAAGTGTAATCAAAACCAAAAATAATTATCATTATTGTTTTTGCTATTAAAATCATTTGTTTTGGATTTGAAATAAAAACTCTTATTATTCCATTTGCAAGATTTTCTCCTCTTGAAAAATATAATGAAGTTGCTAAAAAACAAAAAATAAAATCTGATAAGCATATTATTATACTTATTATTAAGTGAATTATATGTTTTGATGAATAACATTTAAATCCTTTATTTAAAACTGAATTTTTACAAAAAATTATTGGAAAGTTTATTTCTATATTAAAATTATATAAATTTGTTTTTACGTAATATTGGGTAATAAAAAATATATATATTATATATTAAAAAATGTCTCAGAAATATTAATTGATATTCATAATGTTTTATTATTTTATTTTTTGATATTTCTCTAAGAAGGATTATAAAGTAAAAAATTCCTAAAAAAACAAAAAAATAAGTTGAATACAATGTAACTAAAAAAAATTTATAATTAAAACTGCAATAAACATTTGAATCAAAATTGATAATAAAACTTATGAAATAATGAAATATTTTCGAATTATCTTTCCAAAAACTTTTATTCTAAATTATTAAAATATATTTTTTACTCTTTCATTTATATTCATTGAAAATAATTGAAATGTATCTATTAATGCAAATATGAATGATTTTATTTTATTTGTGTTATAATCATAAAATAGATAATAATATAAGTGAAAAATTGCATATTTAACTTTCTTTAAATATTCATTTGATTCCATATACTATTTTTTTATTTCATATTAATTTATTTTTTATTTTAACATTAATACAAAAAATATAATTTATTTTTCAAAATCATTTAAAAAAGAATGAATAAAATACTCATTTACATTTATTCCACATGAATTAATAATTAATATAATTAACTAATAAAAAAAAATAAAAATTTCATTTTGATGATAAAGAAGAAGTAGAAATTAGAATTACCAAATTCATTGAAAAAATACAATATAAAAAGCATGTAAAAATTTATTTCTCTCTATTTCCAACAAAATTTTTTATTTTTTTGAAGAATTCATTTATTTTTTTTATAATTAAATTATTTTTTTTTTAAATGGAAAAAGATAATATTTATAACAATGATAATATTTCAAATTTAATTTCTGAAGTTTTCAAAGATTATCCAAATAATAATAAAGTTTATTATATTTATAAAATTAGTCATATTAATTGTTTGATTGAAAATTTAATTGAGAATAATAATTTAAATTCTTCTTCAATTATTAAAATTTTAAATGCTCTTTATGAAAGTTTTTCACTCAATTCTTTAAATATTATCTTATTTGAAAAAAATATTAAAAAAAATATATATTTAGTTTTTATTGATTTATATTTGAATAATAAATATAATGAAAATAAAATAGAAATTCTTTGTTTAAATATAATTGATTGTTTGATTAATAATATTGATATTTCTAAAGAAATAATTGATTATATAATAAAAAAATTTTCAGTTTTTTTTCATAATAAAGAAATTAAATTTCCATCATATGAAGAATTAAGAAAAAATTTAGAAATATTAAAACATTTATATGGAGTTAATTTAACTTTAAATCAACCTTATAATTATTTTTATTTAAATGGTAATTCTTATATTTCACTTCCAATTAATAATATTAATGAATTAAGTATTCATTTAACTTTTAAACCTGAAAAAATAGAAAAAAAAAATTTTGATATTATTTCTTTTATTTTTAATAATAATTATATTTTAACTATTTCAATTATTGACAATTTAACTTTAAAATTATTTTTTTCAAATGAGGAAGAAATAATAAAAACAAATTTAGATAAAATATTTGAGTGGAATCAATTAACTTTATCTTATAAAATGGAAGAAAATTTAATAATAATTTCTTTTTATTTAAATAATAATTTATTATTATTTGAACAGAATTATCATTTAGAAAATAATAACTCAGAAATAACATTAAATTCAATTTTATTAGGAAATAATTTTTATGGGAAAATAACATCAATATTAATATTTAAAAAATTAATTCCATATGAATTTCATAAATTAATAAATAATAAATATATATATGGTTTTTCAAAATCAAAAGAAATAAATACATTTTTTAATAAACAAGGAAGAGAATATTTATCTCAAATTATATATTTATTTTCTCCAATATCACTTCAATATAATTATCTTAATAATAATAAAAATAATAAATTAATATTTGGAGAAAATTGTTCTTATCATATTTATCATTGTTACCAAAAAAAACTTTCTTTAATTGGAGGAATTAATATTATTTTACCTATCATTGAATTATTATATTTAAATATTAATATTTGTATTGAACATAATGATTTAATTTTATCTTTCTTTGAACTTGTTTTAATTATTCTAAGTTTTAAAAAGAAAAATATGGAAGATGCTTTTTCTAATAAATTTTTAATGATTTTTAGTGTTTTTTTAGAAAAATTTCCAAAAACAATTTTTAATGATATAATATTAAAAATTATTATTGATATTGCAAAAAATCTTTTTGTTTTTTCTGAAAAAAGTCCTCTTTATCAATATTATTTTCAATATATTTTATATAATGAGAAAATTATAAAAAAATATAATCCTTTAATTATAAATGATTTTTGGGAACATGTTTTAAAATTTTATGAAGGTTCAAAAAGTTATTTTATTCCAATTAATAAAATAATTTTTGCTTTATACATTAATGATAAATGTTTTTGGAAAGAAAAGAAAATTTGTTGTGAAGAACATTTAAATTCTTTTTCAGACAAAAATAAATTTAAAGTAATGAATCCTGCTTTTAAAATAAGAAATGAAAATTTAATTAGATTATTAGAATTAATTATTGAAGATAGAATTGACAATGTTGAAAATAATTTTAAAAAAGTTGTTAATTTGTTATCTTTAAATATTTCTCCTTGTTTAATTAATTATATTTTAGAGTTGTCAAATAAATTTTTGAGAAAGAGAAGAAACAATGAAATTATTTATAATATATTTAATTCAAAAGAATATAAAATTATATTAATGAATTTAATTAAAAATGATTTTCCTGATATTAAATATAATACTATTAAATTTATTCTATCTTTATTTAAATATAATCGAACATTTCAATTTTCTTTATTTTATATTAAACAAAATATTTTTCCCTTAAAAGATAATGAATTTCATAATTTAGATTTAAATAATTATTATCCTACTGAAGAAGATATAAAAGAATTAGCTTTACATTTAATAAAAAAAAATGCAAATTATATTTCTACAAAATGTTATAATCACGATCAAATATTATCCAAAACCATTTTTAGTGATAAATATATTAGTGTTTATTATACTAAAATAATTGAATGTTTAATCTATTTTATTGAATTTATTCCTCAAAAAAGTTCTCTTGTTTCAGATATTATCACAGAAATTTGTGATAAATCAAACATTGAAAATTTAAATTCTTTATTTACTCATATTCGTTTGTTAATTTTATCTAATAAAATGTTTTTGAAAAAAATTATTTTTTATATTCCTTTAATACATTATATTATTGATATATTAATTTTCTATTTTAATTATACAACTTCTACTTTTAATTCTAGTATTCAGTTTATTAATGAAATGATTAATGAATTAGATGATTATAATGATAAATTTAATTTAATTAACATTATTTTAACTTATTGTTCTAATTTAAAAAATATTGAATCAAAATCTTTAAATTTAACTATTAATGTTAGAATATCTTTTATTATAAATAAAATTTTTTCAAATTTAATTGAAGAATGCTTTAAAAATGAACCTGATGTAGAATTTTTTTCTATTTTAATTTCTATGATTTTCGATTATTTTACTGTATTTAATCAAGATAAAAATATTTTAGAAATTTATGAAACTGGAAATATGAATATTATTCTTCCTACTTTTTCAGAAAAAAATATTACTTTTATAAATATATTTCTTAAAGGATTAAATCTTTATGAAGGAATTTCTTCTAAAAAATATTTGAAATTAAATGAATTATGGTTAGATTACAATTTAGCTAATTTAATAATAGATTACTTTTTAAAAAAAATGAATATTGAAAAATATTTAAAGAAAGATATTTCAAATTTAAAAATGATTGATAAATGTAAAATAATATTTGAGAAAATTATATTATCAAATGATGAAAATATTTCAAATAATTTTATAAAAATGATAAATTTATTAAAGTATTCAAAAGATACCACACAATATTATCCTATAATAAAAATATTATCTCATTTATTTATGATTGAATTAACTTTATCAAAAGAAGAAAAAGAATTTATTGAAATAGTAAATAAATATAAAATATTTTTAGAATATATATTATTAATTTCTTGTAGTTTAAATGAAAAAGATTTTGGAATTATTTTTACTAATGAATTAATTAATTTATTTTTAATGATTTTTGGAGTTGGAATCAGTTTTTTAGTTGAATTAACAGAATCAAAAGATTCAAAAAATAAATCTTGTATTGCTTTAATAAATTGCATTAATGAATTACTTTGTATTTGCTTATTAATTTCTCAATATATTCAAGATTCAAAAAAAAAATTTTTAAAAAATATTTTTTCTAAAAATTCAAAAAAATTTTTATATAAAACAATGCCTTATAAGTTTATTGATTATTTTTTATTAGTTGATTCATCAACGAATGAAAATAAATTAAGTGAAAAACATAAAGAAAATAGATTAGAAGCTTTATTAGAAGAAAATGATAATTTTGATAAATTTTATTCAATAATAATAAATAAAAATTACAGAGATAATTTTTCAGGATTAAATAAATTTATTTCTGATAAATATCCTTTATTTGTTAATTACGGAGTTTTTCTAAATTTAGCTAAAAAAAGATTAGATAAAATTGACTTTGAAATTTGTCACATGAATGATATTGAAGGAGATATTATTGAATATAATAAAATAAATGATGAAATTGAAGTCATTAGAAATTTAATTTTAAATTCTATTTTTAATTCTTTAAAATTAAATTATAATAATTTTAGAGAAAGAAGAAATCATTATAAAATGTTAAAAAAAAAATTATTCAGTTGGAATTTCCCTTGGAGTAATTTTGACTTGTTTTATAATAATCAAAACAAAATGAAATTTAAATTATTAAATCATTTCACTAAAAAATTTTCTCATCCTTTTTTAATTCCTATTTTAGATTTTGACTTTTATTTTCCAAATTTTTCTCATTTTACAATTGATAAATTGTTCAATGAAAATGAAAGTGAATTTCCTTATAAAAAATTAATAATTGATGTGGATAAAATATTAAATAATAATTCAAAAAATGATAAAACTTATAAATATGTGATTTTTCCTAAAGAAGAAAAAAAAAATAAAAAAAATGAATGTTGTTTAGTTAAATTAACTCATCATATAAAAGGTTATTTTGATGTGAAAGATAAAGGAATTGAATTTAAGGTAATAATAAATGAAAAAACAATAAAAAAAGAAAAAATAGATGATAATGATTTAGAAGAAGATGACAATTATGATAATATAAGACACACTTGTCATGGTTCTTATTTTATTTCTCATAATAAAGATAAAGATAATTTAAATTATTTTTTCCCTTTTTCACAAATAACAATGATTTTAAAAAGAATTTATTATTATAAAGAAACAGCCTTAGAAATATATTTTAAAAACAATAAAAGTTATTATTTTAATTTTAAAGAACATAAAATAAGAGAATTATCATATAATAAAATAATAGAAAAAATAAGAAATAAAATAGAGATATTTTGTGGTGAAAATTCAAATTTTATTTTAAATAATTTAGGAATAACAATAGATAAAAATTTTACAATTGGAAAAATAATAGAAAATTGGAAAGAATATAAAATATCAAATTCAACATTATTAATGTATTTAAATATATTATCAGGAAGATCATTTCATGATTTAAGTCAATATCCAGTTTATCCTTGGATTTTAATAGATTATTCTTCTAAAAATTTAACAGAAGAAGATTTGAATTTAAAAAATTCAATATATAGAGATTTAACTTGTCCAATGGGAATGTTAGAATGTGTAGATAATGGAGAAAGGAAGAAAATATATATTAAATTATATAAAACTTTATTAAAAGAATATAAGCAAAATGAAAACATTAATAAAATTGGAATTGAATTTGAAGAAAAACCTTATGTTTTTGGAAGTCATTATAGTAATCCAATATATGTTTGCCATTTTTTAACTAGAATTTTTCCATATTCAAATTTAATGATTGAATTACAAGGTAATAAATTTGATGACCCTGATAGATTATTTATATCAGTTAATAATTCTTTTAATGGAGCTACTACTCAAAAAGGAGATTTAAGAGAATTAATTCCTGAATTTTATTATATTCCTGAAATGTTTTTAAATATTAATAATTTAAATTTAGGAATAAGAAGAAATAAATGTAAAGTTAATAATGTTATTTGTCCTCTTTGGTCTAATGATGACCCTTATAAAATGATTACTTTATTATTTTTTGCTTTTGAAAGCTTTTTTGTTAGTGAAAAAATTAATAATTGGATTGATTTAGTTTTTGGTTTTAAACAAAGAGGAGAAGAAGCTGAAAAATGCTATAATATATTTATGAATTCTACTTATCCTGATGAAATTAATATTGAGAAATATGATAAAAATAAAAAAATGTATTATTTTAGATCTGTTGAATTTGGTATTACTCCAAAACAAATTTTTTTTAAGAAATTTCCATCTAAGTCTGATATTAATCATGTTTTTCATTTTAAACAAATTTCAAATTTTGAAAAAGAAAATTTAAAAGTTTTAAAAATTGATTTTGATGAAAAAGAAGAAAAAGAAAATAAAAAAATAGTAATTATGAAAGTCATTAATAATGAAGAATTTATTATTATTTGGGACAATGAAAGTGGAATTAGAGTTAAAGTATTTTCTAATAAAGATAATACAACTTCTTTTAATGAAAAAGAATTTGTGTTTGGAAGTAAATTATTAAAAAATGAAATTTTATTAAATATTATTAAATATGAAGGTTATAATCCTATTTTAATTTACAATAATGGAAATAATATTGTTGAAGCAGGATATTTAGATGGAAAACTTATTTTAACTAATTTAGAAAATCAAAAAAATATTAAACCTTTAATTATTTATAATCCTTCAGATAAATCTCCTATTATTAATATTTCTATTAATAAAGATGAAAATTTTGCTATTTTAAGTAATATTTTAGGTATCATTCATATTTATGAAGTTAATAAAAATATATGGAATTTTAAATTTAATTTAATTGTTCATAATAAAATTATTAATGATATTTTTATTTCAAATGATATGAATGTTTTTATTTCATCTTCAAAAGATAATTTTGTTAATATTATTACAATTCCTTCATGTAAATTAATTAGATCTTTTTATGTAAAAAAACCTAAATTTAGTTTTCTAAGTGAATGTCCTTTACCTGTTTCTTTAATTTATTCTGAAGAAAGTGAAGAATTTATTATATATTCTGTTAATGGACATTTAATTAATAAAGTTAAAGAAAGTGGATTTGATGATATTCCTATTTTTTTCTCTGATTATAAATTCTGTGATTATATTATTTATTTAAAAAATTGTTCTTTGATTTTAAGAAGTTTCCCTTATTTAGATGTAGTTTATAATATTACTCTATATTATGATGTTATTTATCATTTTATAATGGATATTTCTCCAAATAAAAATTCCTTGTTTTTATTAGATGAAAATAGTAAATACATTTTAATATTAAAAGATAATAATAATAATTCAAAATTAAAAAATTAAGTTATTTTAATTATCTTAAAATTAAATTTAAATAAAAAAAATCCAAAAAAAATAAAAAAATTATTAAAAACATTGTGAAAAAAAAAAAACAGTAAAAAATATACTTCCAAAAATAAATTTTAAACGAAAAATAAAAAAATGTCATTGAAAAAAAATAAATTACGAGAGAATTTCAAATTGACAAAATTTAAAGAAATAAACAAAGTAAGTAAATGTACATATGTAAACGATAATAAAGAGACAACAACATTTTTTTTATGTCCATGTTCGACAGATTTTTCTCCAATATGTAAAGCATGTGCAGAAAAATGTCATTCAAGTCACAAACCGACTTTAACAATAACAGGAAATTATGATTGTTCATGTGGTAAATTTAATCATTATGTTACTAGTACTAATGTTGGAAAATTAAAAAATGAATGTTTTTATTCTAAATTTTTTGAAGTCACTCCTAATAGAGGATTTTATATTAATTTAAATAGTAAAAAACAATTTTGTGCTGTTTGCTTTGATAATGATAATTGCTTAAGTGATGATGTTAAAAGCAATTTAGTTTTTAAAAATGTAAACAATAATTTCACTGGATTAAATTGTGATTGTGATTCTCATAATCATGATTTAAATGTTATTTCATTAAATTTAGAATTAAGAAAACATTTAAATTTACCTTTATATATGAGAAATTTTAATGTTAATATTTTATTTAAAATTCAAACTTCAAAAAATTTATATATAGAACAATTGATTAATCAAATAGAAACTTATAATAGAAATAAATCTTCTTCTATTAATTATGATATTTTTACTGGTTATACTAATAATTCTATTTTTCAATTATTTGCTTTTTTTAATCGTCATTGGAAAAACAAATATGTTTTTTTAAATCCTTTTTTAGAACAATTTAGTTTAGAACAATTAATTGATTTTATGAAAATTCCTCCTGATATTTTTATTAATAATGATGTAACTGCTAAATTATATTATAGTGGAAAATTTTACTTTGCTGAAATTTTATTTAATTATTTTATTAAAAGTCATATTGCTAAACATAATAATTTATTTTCATTAAGAACAATTATTAATTTAGAAATTGGTCATAGATTACATTTTATGAAAAATGCTAAAAATTTTTTTAGGTTTAATTATGATGAAGAATTAAATGAATCTAATGCTAATATAATTGTTTCTAATATTGATCAATTAGGAAATGAATTTTTTAATTTATTTATTGATTTCCAATCTAAAGCTGAAAAATTTGGATGGGAAGTTTTTGAAACTCCTTTAAACAGTATTACTTTAATTTTCAAATATTTCATTAAATATAATTTAATTAATGATTCGTTGAGAACTAAATATTTTGATTTAATTATTGAAACTTTGTCTTTTTATCTAAAACAAAAAAGTAAAAATGGATTAGAAGAATGTTGTTTACATTTATTAAAATCAATTTTATATACTGCACTATATAAAAATGATGATATTATTATGGCAAAAATGGATGGACAAAAACCAAATGGGAAATTTTTTTTTAGGAAAAGTGAATTTAATCTTAAATTAATTAAAATTCTTTTAATTATATTACCTAATTTTAATAGAGAAGCAAATTATGCAAAAACCATTACTTATGATTTTTGTGTGAAAAAAATTTTTGAATTATTATTAGTTGATAAAGATACTTATGCTTATACTTTAGAAAAAAACTCTGAAACTGATAAAGAATATTTAAATTTATATAAAAAATATCCTGAAAATCCTCAAACAAATATTTTAAAGGAACATTTTGAAGATCCTATTTTTAGAGAATATTATAATAAAATATCTGTGACTACTGGAGAATTAGGAAATAATAATAGATTATATTTTGATTATGTTATTTCTTTTAGAGTTTATTGTAGATTAGTTTCTGATATTTTTTTAAGTTTTAGAGAATTTTATTATGCTCAAAAAGAAAAAGAAAGAATGGAAATTTCAAATGTTCATATTAATTTAAAAGAAAATGAAGATTATATTAATTTAGAAGAACAAGAAAAATTACATAAAGAAATAAGATTAAAATATTCGAATAATTTAAAGAAAGTAATTAAAATGACAGATTTTTTAGAAAATTTAGAAGAATTTATTCATATATATTCAAAAGGAAATGAATATAATGAAACAGATTATGATATGGAAAATGATTATGTAGATATGAATCCAATATTAAATTTTATTTTGGATTTATATTCTGATATTTTAGAAGATGATCAAAGTATTTTAGCAATTGTTACAAATACAAAACCTGAAATTTTTGTTTCTTGTTTTATAAAAAAAAATCCTTTAGAAATTGCCAAAATTGAAAGAGAAAATAATAATAATAGAGAAAAAATAATTTCATTTTTAGAAAAAGTAGAAATTATGGTTAGTGCTAATTATGGTGTCGCATTTGATAGTTTTCATTTTTATTATGGTTGTATTAGACAATTAATTTATTTAAAAGGAAATGATAAAAATTTAAATTTTCTTTCTTCTACTTTAAATTTATTGGCTAAAGTTTTAAAAAAAGCTATTAAAAAAGATTTAGGAATTTTATCTGTTATTGAATTATTAGATAGTGTTTTTGAAAATATTTTAAAGAAAAACGAATATTCTGATGTTATTAATTTTTTTGATAATGAAAAAAGTACTAAAGATATTGAATATTTTTATCAGAATTATTTCTATTTTATGAGTGAAATGATTATTAATGACATGAATTTATTTGATATAATTACTCATGAAATTATTACTATTGATAAATTAGAGTCTTTTATTCTTAAAGTTTTAAATAAAGAAGATTTTCATAAAAATTATTTATTAAATTATCATGCTATGCATTTTTATCTTCTAAAAAAATTATCTTTAGATATCAAACAAAGGAAAATTGATGATATTCTTTGTAATTTAATTAATAAAGAATATAATCCAAATTATGATATTTCTTTTATTAAATTAACTTCTGAGAGAAATTTATATGTGAATAATGATGAAGATTCAAATGAGAAAAGATATATTGAATTAGTAAATACTTTAAAAATTATAAGAACTATAATGAGAGAATATTATCATGAAGAACATCTTTGTGGATTTAATTTAGATTTTTATGAAAATATTTTATTAAGACCTCTTTATAAAATATTGCATTTAATTTTATTATATAATAAAACTCATGATTATGAAACTATTCTAATTTATGAAGAATGTTTAAAATCTTTTTATAAAATTTCTCTTGGATTTTTTTATATAGATGAAAGTCAATTAAATGATAAATTTAAAGAACATAATTCAATAGGAGAAATAACAATAAAATCTTCATTAGAAGATAAAGATGTTATTGAAAAATTAAATAAATTTATTGAAGAAGATGATAATGTAAATTGCCACTTTCAAAATTTATTTAATTCCCTTATTATAGATTTTCTTCCTTCAATTATGCTTCCTTTACAACAAGAAAGAAATGCTTTTGAAAATGAAAAAAATATTCCAATTTTTAAAATATATACTTCAAAAAAAAAAAAAAATAAAAGATGATGATTTATCTTTAATTGAAGGATTTAAAATCATTTTAAGAGAAACTGGGATTGATTTTAGGACTGACGTTGTAAATTATTTTATTGATAAAGTTTTTGACCAATTAAATGAAAATTATGTTAAACCGTCTTTTATTCTTATTTTAAATCCTGATAATGAAAATGACTTAAAAAAAAGTACTGTGTTTGATTATCCTATTAATGAATATACTCAATCTCAATCTATAGAATTTTTAAAACCTCATTATGAAAATTCTTATTGCTTATTAATTTTAAATAAATTATTTTTCAGAGACTCAAGTAATTTTCAAAGTGTTTTAGATAAGATTTTTGGTGATGAAGATAGTATAAATAATGAACAAAAAAGAGATGAATTAAAAACTAAAAAACAAAAACAAAGAGAAAAAAGTTATTTTATATCTTATGTAGTGAAAAATTTAGTTTTTAGTTCAGTATTAATTGAAGTAGAAAAATTTTATGATTTAGATAGATTAGATTCACATGGAGTAAGAGCAAGTTATGAAGATCCAATATTTTCAGTAGGTAAATTTTCTTTGAAATTCCTTCAAAATTTATGTGAAGGTCATAATCAAAAAGAACAAGATTATTTTTTTAATGCATATTTCATTGATAAAAAATCTCCGCTTCATTCTGATATTTTTGATAAGTCTCCAAGAGAACTTAGTAATTTACAATCTCAAATTTTAAAAAAAAAAACTTATAATAATACTATAAGTCCTTCTTTAGCTTTACATGCTGTTTCTCAGAAAGTTAAACATTTTCCTCATTTTACTTTTCCTGAAGAAGAAATTAGGAAAACTAATAAAATTGAATATGTTCTTGATAACTTTCATATTAGACCTACTAAATCTTTTCTTGAAGATAGAAAAAATAATCTTGTTATGAGATATACTAAAGAAAGAATTGAGAAACAAGAATATCAAGAATTTGAAAGAGTTTTAGGAACTTCTTTTTTTAATTTTTTATTTTATAATTTAAGAATTATTATGAATTGTATTTCTCCATTAGATGATTTAATTAGAGAATATATTAATTTAAGTATTCATAAATCTAGAAGTAATTTAAATAAATTATATTCTGGTTTTGTTGATTTAATTATTGAAATGTTACAAGGATGTGATAAAGATAATTTTAAATATTTATATCAAAATTTCAGTTCTTATCATTTACATGAAGTTTTTTATTCAATTGTTTCTGCAATTAAAGTTGGTAATATTAAAAAGAAAAAATTAGATTCTCGTCAATTATATCAATCAATGGTAAATGCTTATGAAGTTAGTCAATTATTATTTAAAGGAGCTCCTACTTTAGATAAATTATTTAAAGATCCTATGCAAATTAATTTTGAATTAGAAGAAGATATTGATTATATTTTTTCTGATAATTCTTATCCAATGAAAATAAGTCAATTTAAATTGTTAAATAATTTAATTAGACAAGGTGGAATTAGTGAAAATCAACAAAGTTTAATTTCTTTAATATTTAATTATGAAAAGTTAACTAATTTAATTACTCAATATACTTGTGCTTTATATATTAAACATATTAAAGGAATTGAAATAAATTCTAATGATGCTGAATTTGTTACTGAATTTAAATCAATTCAATTTGATGAAAATTCAGTTGATGAATTAATGGAGAAATTTAAATATGATTCTGATTTTTCTGAAGATGAATATTTCCAATTAATTTCAGAAATGTATTTATTTATTTTTATTATGGCTGAATCTTATAAAGTTAAAGATGCTCAAAATATGATTAAACAAGGAAATAAAACATTTTTATCAAGTTTACCTTTATCAAGAAGTGAAAGTAGAATTACAGGAAGTCAAGCAAGAAATTTAGATTTGTTAAGAAAGGTAAATAATAGAACTATGACTTGTAAATTTTTCAATGAAATAATTAAGAAAGTTGAATTTAAAATTGAATCAAATGTTAAAACTTTATTCTTTGTAATTGATCCTGCTTATTATAAAATTTCTAATAATTCTCTTTTTCAATTTTATAATACTGTTGATAGAACTAGTAGTTCTACTAAATTAGGTAATTTAATTGATAATTTGAAAATATTTATGTATGAAGTTGATTTTGGAGAAGGTTCTAATCAAATAGATTTTCAGAAAGCAATTTATTATAATTTTTATGTTTCTTTGGCTATTAATATTTTTCTCCTATTATTCCTAATTGGACAAGGTTCAATGGGTATTTTATTAAAATTATTTATCAATACTTTAGCAATTGGACAAATTATTGTCAATTCAGGTTTATTATTTTTATTCTTTAAACATAAATATGGATTTTATATAAAAGTTGCAAAAGATAATTATTCATTAAAAAATGTAGAAGGATTAGAAAAAATATTAAATATGTTTCATATATATATACTTGATTCATTTTTATTCAATGAAGAAATATACTTATTAAATTATCTTATATTAATGTCAATATTAGGAATAATTTGTCATTATAATTTATTTTATTTTGTTCTTCAATTACTTGTAGTAATTAACTTTGTAGATACAATAAAAGAAATAGTAATAGCATTTCAAATTCGTTTTAGTCAATTAATATGTATGATAGGTTTTTTAGCAATATTAATTTTCTTCTTTTCAAATATTGGTTTCTTTTTTTACATAGATGAATTTGATGCACAAATAAATGGAAAAACAGAAAATTATTGCCAAACTTTAGTAGAATGTGCAATAACATATTTCAATCATGGAGTAAGAGCAGGAGGAGGAATAGGTGATATTTTACCTGAAAAAGAATTCACTGATATGCATAGTTATACTATAAGATGGAGTACAGATTTAATTTTTTATATAACTGTCATTTTACTTCTTTTAAATATGATTAATGGTGTCATTGTTTCTACTTTTTCACAAATTAGAGAAACTTCTAGTCAAAAAGAAGAAGATATTGAAGAAAAATGCTTTATTTGTAATAAGGAAAAAAAAGATTTTGAAAAAAGAAAAATTGATTTTAATGACCATTGTGAAACTGAACATAATTTATACAATTATATTATGTTCTTTGTTATGTTGAAAAGAATTGAAGAAAAAGATTTAGATTCAGATCAATCTTATATTAATCAAAAACTTGATGAAAAAGATATTGTTTTTTTCCCTGTTGGTTATGCAAAAGGATTTGAAGATGAAGAAGAAAAAGAAGAAGAAGGAAATGATAATGAAGAAGAAGAATAAAAATCATTTATTTTTGTCAATTAATTAAAACAATGTTCTTGAAAATTTAGTTATTATTTAAATAATTATTTTTTATTTTTTTAATTTTTTTAAAATATATAATTCAGCCTTTTTTTCATACAAAAAATGAAAAAAACCAATGAAATGGAAGAAATGTTAAATCAATTTAAATATAAAATGGAAGGAAAAATCCCAATGAATTTGGATGTCGATGATGATTTGAAAGCTTTAGAAAATGAATTGGGTATTAAAGGAGAAAAAGATGATTTAGATGATTTAGAAAATGAACTTAGTACTAAAGTAGTGAGTAATAAAAAAGAAAAAAGTAATGTTAAAGGTAATAAAAACAATATCCAAGATTTGGATGATGATTTAAAAGAATTGGAAGATGAAGGATTAGATGATATTTCTATTAGTGATGATGATGAGAAACCAAATTTAGACAATAAATTAGAAATTAAGAAATCTTTAATTAATTCTCTATTGGAAAATTCTGTTAGATTAACTAAAAAAAAAGAAGTTGAAGAAAAAAAAAATGTAAAAAAAGAAGAAGTTGAAAAAGAAGATATTTATTTTGAAAACACTGAAAAAAAATATCATGATATTAATCAAATGAAATGTTTAAGTGTTTTAGATAATGAAATGAAAGTTTGTGATAGTATAATTCAATTTAAAAAAGATAATAAAATTGAAAATGAAGATGTTTGGGAATCAAAAAAATTTTTGGCAAAAACTAATTTTAATAGAATGAATACTTTTGTTGAAAATGGAGCAATAAGTATAGAAGATTATAAGAAATTAATAGAAGAAGAAAAAAAAATAGCTCAAAATCTTTTAAATAATATTTCAAAAGATAAAAATTTAAAATCAATTGAAATTCCAGAAATAAAAAATAGAATAAACAAAAGAATTGAATTAATTGATTATGAATTAAAACAATTAAAAGATCAATTGGGTGATGAAGAAGAAGATGATAATGATTTAACTGGTCCAAAAGATAAAAAATTAAATGATAATTTACTAAAAAGAGTTAAAAATAAAATTAAGGAATATTCAAATGCAGTTGAATATTTTACTAAAAATGATTTGGAAGAGCAGTTAAATGTTGCAAAAAATAACATAAAAAAATTAGAAAATGCTCAAAAAAAAATAGAAGCTTTATATTCTAATAAAGTTAAAGAAGATTCTTTACCTGAAGAAATTACTCCTGAATTTATTTATGGTTATTCTAAAGAAGAAAGAATGAATAAATTTAAGGAAATTTTAAAAGAAATGTTATCACAAAAGAATAATATTAATAAAGAAATAACTCAAATAAATATAAAAATGAGCAATTTAAAAGCAAGTGAATTGGAGAATGTAGAAAGTAAATTTAAAGAAGAAATTAAAATTAAAAAAGATAAAATAAATAAATATGAAAAATTAATAGAAATTATTAAACAAATTTTAAAAGATAAATGGACCCCTGCTCCTTTATATTCAAAAGGAATGAAAATTGATAAAATTGAAACTTTTAATGAATTGGTAGAACAAAATGTTTTGAATATCTTTATTGGTAAAATTTTTGATTTTAAAAACGATAAGTCTTTATTTTTAGATATTTATTTAGATATTGGAAAAGGATTTTCAGATATTATTGACATTAATAAAAATAATAATTTTAATTACAATGTTGATTGGATTATTGAAAAAGAATTTAAAGAGATTTATAAATATAAATTAGGAATTAAACTCTGTCAAAAAGGAGAAAAAAAGCCAAAAGTTATTGGTCATTGTTTATTAGATTTAGGTGATTTAAAAAGTAAATGTATAATTCAAGGAAAATATCCCATTGAATTAGTAAAACCCACTAAAATTATTCCTAAATTAGAAATAAAAATATCAACAAGAATTCCTTGTGTAGATCCAATTTATAAAGAAAATAAAATTCCTATTTATGTAATTAATAAGATTTATCCTTCATATAAAGGTCAACCAATTAAAATTGATTTTGATTTACAATTTGATTCAACTGGAGTATCATTTTCACAAGAAAAAAAACAAACAAACACAAATATTTCTTCTGAAAAAAAAATAGATAACACTCAAAATAAAAATACAGGTAACACTAAAAATCAAAATACAAATAAAGATAATCATAATAATCAGAATAATGATAATAAAAAAATTAGTGGAAATAAAGATAATCAAGTTAAGAAACCTGTTAATAAAATAGATGGGAGTAAATTTAAAAAAGAAGAATTATTAGACCCTGATATCATAGATAATTTAACTTCAATGGAAGTTTTAAAAAATAAAAAACAATTTTATGAGGAAAAAGCTAAAAAAATAGAAGGTAGAACTCCAAAAGATTTAAGAGAGAAAATTAATAAAATAACAGTTAAAGTAAATCAATTACAAAATTTATTAGGTGATAAAATTCAGCCTGCAGATTATTTGAAGATAATAAAAAATCAATTTATTCATGACAAAGAATTATATCAATATTTTATTCAAGAAAATCAAAAAGAGAAAGCAGATTTGGTAAAACCCAGAATTAATATTTTAATGAAAGAAATTCAAGAATTGTATAAATTTATTACAGGAAGTGGAAAATAATTATATTAAAATATTTTAATATTTTTAAAATATTGAATTAATTTTTATATATAAAAATTAAAAAATTAAATGTCTTTTCTATCAGATAATATTACCAAAAATAATTTATCTTCATCTATTCAGAATAAACCAGATTCATTATTAGAAGACTCAAAATATTCTTCCAAACAAAAAGAAGTATCAGTTGATAAAATAACACATAAATTTAATGTGATTTTAGTGGGAGATACTTCTGTAGGAAAGACATCAATATTAAATAGATTTATAGGAAAACAATTTTCAGAACAATATGAATGTACAATTTCTGTAAATTTACAAAAAAAATCAATTTTATTAGATCCATATACTGCTGTAGAATTAAATATATGGGATACTTGTGGTCAAGAAAAATATAAAGCACTAACTAAACAATATTATAAAACTGCAAATGGAGTTGCTTTACTTTTTGATATTAATGATAAAAAAACATTTGATAATTTATTATATTGGCTCAAAGATATTTATAATTTTGCCAATAAAAATATATCTATTATAATTGTAGGAAATAAATCAGATTTAGAGAGAAATGTTTCAGATAATGATATTGAAAATTTTACTAAAATAAATAAGTTAAATTTTATTCAAGTTTCTGCAAAAAATGGTCTAAACATTGAATTACTTTTTGAAAAATTAGCAAAAGAAATGATTGAAAAAAGCAAAAATTTTCAAGAAAATGAAGAAAGTAAAATTAAATTAAGTAACAGTAGTATAATAGACGATAATAAATCAAATAAAAATAACATTATAACAGAAAAGAAAAGCGAAAAAGAAGTGAGTTGTTGTTAAATTAAATAAAAAATTTATAAATAATAAAAAAAGTATTGATATAATATTATAAAATAATATTATTAATTAACAAAAATTGATATAATAAAATATAAATATTAACCAAATAAAAAGATTGTTTGAATATGTATTATTACAAAAGATATAATTAATTTTCTGATAATTCAGCAATTTTGTTGGCTATTATTATACCTCTAGAGATGACTGATTTTGGTTTTATATGTTATTATTATATGATTGATATATTTCGATTCTTTAGAAGCCTTTAGTTAAAAAAAATAGTGGAGGAAATTTGTTAGGAAATAATTATTCAAATTAATAGGATTGTGATAAATAAGAAGAGATTTAATAGTCAACTGATAAGAAAAAAAATTAGCAAATTAAAACAAATAAACATTCTCTAATCACCCCAAAGTTTCCCTCTCCAAACGCCCAATATAATTTATAATTTTAATATTAAAAAAAATTTTTTAAAAATAAATTAACATTATATTAAATATATTAATTTAAAGAAAAAACATTATATTATGTTTTCTAATGATTTACATATAATTTCAGGTTTAAATGTTACATATAGAAAAAAAGAATTAATTTGTGATTTTTACTAAAATAATGAATTAAATAAAAAGATTTTGAAATTATAAAATAAGATGAATTTAAAAAAATAGATTAATTTTTAATTAATTAAATGTTCTAATACATATTAGAACAGATCAACAGATAATTATTTAAAAAAATAGGAGAAAAATATTGAATTAAAATAAATAAAAAAAATATATCTTTGATAGCCCTAATCCTAATTAGAACAAGTGAATAGAAAATTTCTTTATCAAGAGAATGATAAAACAAAAAACAAAAAATAAATGTATGGAAAAGAAGAAAGATATGTGGAATTTGAAAGTTATAGGGATAGAGAGGTGAATTCGTAGTTAGCCTGATTATGCAATATAGGATTGTGTGGAGTAATTAGCAAAGGAGTTATATTTTAAGATTCTATAAAATATAGATATAATTTTGAGGTATGATCTAAAGAATATATATTACATAATTAGGAAAGAATATTTAATTAAAATTCTTATGATTGTATATTTAGGGTTTTTGGATTATGCCTTTTGAGGATTCAATGACATATATAAAATATATTAAAAAATAAGATAGATTTCTTTTTTTTATAATATATTTATTATAAAAATATTCAAAACAATAAAAGACAAATTCAATTGCCTATTACGAATAAAAAAATTTTGTAATAATTTCATATTTTTTACATAAGATTTTAAAAATAAAAAGGAAAATAAAAGATAGAATTTTTTAGTTGATGATATATATTTAAATTTTTGTATGATATTCAGTTTTTATTTAAAATATTTTTTTTTATTTATTTAATTAAATATTTAAAATTAAAACAACATTTAATGTCTATACTTGATGAATTATATAATAATTCTTTAGTAAATGATGATAAAAGTGAATCTAGTGTAGAAACTATTGTGGGCTTTTATCCAGGAGAAGAAGAATTAAGACAACAAAATGAGTTACAAAAAAATTTAATGGAATGTAATGATAATATAAACGGTAATGAAAATCATAGTGATGAGAAAGATGATTATGACACTAAATTAAACGAAACAAATACACAAAATGATATCAATGAAAATATGAAAAAAAATGAAAATATAAATAAAAAAGGGAAAAAAAAGAGAAAAAATAAAAAGAAAAAGAATAATAAAATTTTGTTAATTGCAAAAGATAAAACCAAAGAAGAAAAGGAAAAATTATCATCTCTAAAATTAGGAAGACAATTTTCTCAGAAAATAAATCATAATTTTAAAAAAAGGTCAAATAGTTTAATAAAAGAAAATAATAAAGATCTTGAAGATATAATTGATAATAATAAATCATTAATAAGAAGTACATCGAGTGAAATTCTAAATAAGAAAAAAATAGAAGAATCTTCAGAATCTGAAGAAGAAAATAAACCCAAAAAAAAGAAAAAAATTAAAAAAAAAAATTTAAAACCAGTAATAACAAATTTCATTCAAAAATTAAAAGAAAAAGAAACTTTAATAGATCATTTACAAAAGGTAAGAAAAATGTTTAGTGAAAAAAAATTTGTACCTGAAAAATATTTTACTTATGTAATAAATCCAGGAAATGCATCATATTTAATAAAAAAGGCTATGGCACATAGAATAAATTGGAGAGAAAGTTCTATGAGTGTAACTTCATTATTTAATTTTAAATGGCAACAAAATACAAAATTTATTGATTATGATCATTTATCACAAATTGAATCTTTACCTCAAGTAGTAAATCATTTTGAATTTTGTAAAACTATTGCTAATAAAAGTAATTTGTTTTCAAATTTATTTGATTATTGTGAAAAAAATGATATAAATGTATTTAAATATATCCCTTTTACAATTATTATTTCTCAAGGAAATGATAATGAAAAAAATTTTAATCACATTTTTCAAAATATAGAAAATTATATTGTTGATAATAATAATATTGAAATGAAAAAAAAAAAGAATTTAAACCAAGAAAAATTATATTCTAATTATTTTTTATTGGAAGATAAAAATATTATTGGACAAAAAACAGAAATTACAATTCCATCAACTCATTATAATAAGAAAAATTTATGGGTTATTAAAGCAGTTAATTTAAATAGAGGACAATGTATAAGAATAGCTGATTCAGTAGATAAAATTCATGATATAATAAAAACTTTAAACACTGGAATTAAATTAACTAATATAACAAAAGAAAATAATGAAAATAATATTCAATTTAAATATGATGATAAAAGAGAAATTCCTTTATCAGATACTTATAAATCAGATAAAATAATTCTTCAAAAATATATTGAAAAACCTTTATTATATTATGGAAGAAAATGTGATATGAGAATTTGGGTTTTATTAAGCCATCAAATGAAAGTATTTGTTTTTAAAGAAGGACATTTAAAAACATGTTCAGCTAAATTTGATATAAATAATAATAAAGATGCATTTGTACATATTACAAATTATTCTTTTCAAAAACATTGTGATAATTTTCAAAAATTTGAATTAGGAAATGAAGTTCCTTTTTATGATTTTCAAAAATTTTTAGATAAATTTTGTCCTGAAGATAAGAAAATTAGTGTGGAAAAAGATATAATGAGTAAAATTAAAGAAATTATTATGTTAAGTTTAAATTCCGTTAAAGAAAAAATAAATCAAAATAATAGAAATTTTTGCTTTGAAATTTTTGGATATGATTTTATGTTAGATTCCCAATTTAACGTTTATTTAATTGAAATAAATATGAATCCTGGAATAGAAATATCTTCACCTTGGATTAATGTGATTATTCCAAGAATGATAGATGATGCTTTAAGATTAACTATTGATAGTATTTTTCCAACTAAATTTCATTTTGAAAAAACTCAAGATATAAATTTAGAGGATTGTAAAAATGATTTGGGAATGTTAGATAGATTTGTTGTCAAAAAGAAACAAAATTTAGTTGATAAAGGAGCAGGAACAACAGATAAAAATGATGCCAATAATGAAAATAATAATAAGAATAATAATGAAAAAAACACAAATATGAATGAGAATATAAATGATAATAATAATAATGAAAGAAAAGAAACAATAAATAATAAAACTATAAATAATGAAGGCATAAATGATAAAAATAATGGAAATAATAATAGTAATAATGATAATAATAAAATTTCTTCGGTTCAAAGAAATAAAGAAGAAAATGAAAAAAATGCTGATAATTCTAAAAATATTTATAAAGAAAAAATAAATGATATAATATTGGATGAAAATGATGTAAAAAATATGAATGAAAAAGAAAATGAAAAAAATAAGGATGAAAATAAAGAAAAGGAAAATTCAGAATATATTTCTCCATATCCTGTTCCAGGATATTCTAATAGTGAAAATTTATGGGAAGAAATTGGAGATATATCAATAAAGAAAAAGTCATATACAGGATTAAGATATATATTATCAAAAAGAGAATCAAAATCAACAAATTAAAAAATTTATTATTTTTTAATTTATATTTATATAAATTTATTTCTTTCCAATAAATATAAAAAATTAAATAAAAAAAAAAGAGAATAATGGGATGTGAAATTTGTAGAAAACAGCAATTAGATTACAATGATGAAATAACATTTCCCCAAAAAAAAACTTCATTATTAAGTGAAGAAGATTTAATAAATAATTTTATAAAAAATTTTGAAGAAAAATTACCTCAATTTGGAAAATATACTTCACTAAATAAATTTCAAAATGAAATTCCAAATGAAATAGTTGAATATAGTCAAAGTAATCCATTTAAACACTCTAACTTTGAAGTATCAAATTTAACTTTTACCCCCAATAAACCAATAGAATTTAAAAATGGAAATTTATATAATGGATATTGGAATTCTAATTATGAAATGGAAGGTTTTGGAAAATATATTTTAAAAGAAAATAATGTTTATATTGAGGGAATATGGGAAAAAGGAATTTTTAAATATGGAAGAATATATTATCCTAATGGTGAAATATATGAAGGAGAAATTAAGAATAACTTATTTAACGGAAAAGGGAAATTAATACATAATGATGGTACTATATTTGAAGGTGAATTCATTGATGGTGAAAAAGGAGATTTTGGTAAAATCATTTATAAAGATAATTCCTTTTATGAAGGATATTTAAAATATGGAATTCCAAATGGAAAAGGAGAATTTAAATGGATTAATGGAATTTATTATAACGGAAATTTTGATTTAGGTAAAATTGAAGGAAGAGGAAAAATTATTAATGAAATTTCTGGAAGTTCATATATTGGTGATTTTAAAAATAATATTTTTCACGGGAAAGGTAAATATAATTTTAAAGATGGTTCTATTTATGAAGGAAATTATCTTTTTGGGAAAAAAAATGGAGAAGGATTATATATAAAAAAAAATGGAATTAAATATGATGGTAATTTTTATGATGGAAAAATACATGGAACTGGTATAGTTGAAGATAATAATAGTATTTATAAATGTACATGGAAAAATGGTTTAGTTGTTGAAACCCCTATTATTGAAAATAAAAATAACGAACAAAACAATAATTTAGATTTAAATTTAAAAATCGAAAATGAAGATATTGATATGTTTAATTTACAATTTTTAGAAAGAGATAATAATAATGATAATAATAAAAATATGAGTCAAAATTATATGGAATTTAAACCTAAAGTAAGTATTTCTGATGTATTAGGTTAATATTTCATATATCTTTTTTAATTATTTATTCTTATATTATTTATAATTAAAGTTCTCAAATACATATTTTTTAATAAAATTAAATGAACAACAATAAAATAATGAATACAAAAAAACTCAAATAGAAATAAAATAATATCTCTAAATTTTAATTTGAATGAATTATATCAGAAAAATTACTATATATATATATTTCTTCAAATCAATATTTTTAAATTAAAATTTAAATAATTTTTTGAAAACTTTTTATTAAAAAAATGTCATACAATGAAGAGATTTCAAAAGAATTAAATGATTTAAGACTCACATTATTATGTCAAAAATTTGAGCAATATTTCATAGTCAAAGGATATAAACCAAATTCTAATTTTGATCACAGAGTTTTTTTTTTAAAAAATGACCAAACTTTTCAATCTTTAATACAAAATCAAACACCTTATCCAAATTATGAGAAATCTAATAAACTTTTAGAAATATTATCAGAGGTTAATAGAGGGAATGATTTAAGAAATTTATATGTTAATACACAAGAATTTACAAATAAATTATCAAAAACAATAAATGATGCAAATTTTTCAATTCAATTAAGTGATATATATATAAAAAAAAATGGGATTTTAGAAAATACTGCAAAAATAAATGAATTATTAAATATATTAAATAAACAAATAAAAGTTAAAAATAATCCAAATAATAAAAGTAAATTAATTGCATATATAATTTCAATGAATAATTTTAAAAGTGGAGCATATAGACTTGTATTAAATATAAATACATCTTTTGAACAAGAAAGTGATTTAAACGAAACTGAAAAATCAAATCTAAATAAAAATAATCCTGAAAATGTTTATGAAATATTTAAAGAAGTAACTTTAAGTACAAAAAATTTAATAAATATTGAAGAAGGAAAAAATAGTATTCTTTTTACATCTAATTACTCAAATAATCAAAAAGAAGAAGAACCAGAAAATAAATTTGAAGAATATATTTTTACTTTTTTAAATAAAGATTATAAAAATTACTTAGTAGATAAAAGATATTCAGGTTCAACATTTTCAAATTTTAAATTAAAAATAAGTAGTACAGATGGATTTTATGAAAGCAATAATGAATATTTATTACATTTATTATTAAGTTTTATTGATGATTTATGTGATTTGAATAAAGATACTTTAACTAAAAATATTATATTAAAAGTATTTTCTGATAATGATTATGATAAAAAAGATAATAAAACAGTTCAAATTGAATTAAATTTTGAGTTAGATAATTTCACAAGAATGAAATTTTTAAGTAGAATCAACGATTTATATCATGTTACACTTGATAATAAAATTAAAAATCAAATGTTAATTGATGAAATTTTATCTGATTATTTCCCAGATATAAAAGATTCTATTAAAGATATATTAACTAAAGAATTTGAACCTAGAGATAATTGTTGCTCTGATTGTTATATTTTATAAAAGTCTATTTAAACTGTACGATATATATTTTTATTTTTTTAAACCCTTAGAAATTTCTTTTTCAATTGTTTTAGCTCTTTTTTTTTGCTTTTGAAATTCATGTTTTCAAATAAAAATGGATCATCAAATCCATATTTATTCTTAAATTCATTATTTTTCAAATTCAAAATTTTAACCATTTCAAATAATTTTTTATTTAATAATTTAATATTTAATTAAGATTTTATTATTTAGTGCTTCCTTAAACTGTTTTTTAAATAAATTCATAACATGAGTATTATTCTCACTATTTTCAATCAATTTCTCCAAATTTAGATAATAACAAATAATATATTTTTTTTTCTTTTTTTTATTGAAAAACCTTTCCTAATTTCATAAATCTATTAAAATCTTTTAAACAACTATTAATAAAATCAATATCAGAATTTAAACTCATAACTTTATTTATTTAAAAATGTTTCCTTTTTTTTCAAATTAATTTCTCTTTTTTTATTCAAATAAATATTATCATGAGTTTTTTCATTATTATTTAAAGTATTTTCAGTTGTAAAATTGAAATTTTTTTTCAGAAATATTTACACATTCAGAAAAACCATCTTTATTTATTTTTTCATATAAAGATAGAAAACTATCTTTATGTGATTCTTCATATCCATTATTTTATATAAATTTTATTTTTTAAATTTGTTTTAGAAATAAAAAAAAACAAAATTATTTTTTTTTTTATTCAATTTTTTAATTTTTTGAGCAAATACATGTTTTTTCTCTCCACTTCTTTTTTATTTTTCTCAAGGTTTTTATTTGTTTGCTCCAGCTCTTCATTTTTTTTCTTCAGCTCTTCATTTCTTCTCTTTAGCTCTTCTTCATTTTTAAGTATTTCAAAATATAATTTCTCATAATCTTTTTTATTATTTCTTTCAGTAGAAATTTGTATTGTTTGTTCATTTGTATCTTCGAAATTTTCTTTTATTTTTTTCTTATATTCTCTTTCAGTTAGGTTAAATTCATTATTGTTTATGATTAAATCATTAATAATTATTTTTCTATCTTGAATTTTCTTTTCAATAGTATTCATTAAATTATTCAAATTATCAATTAATTTTTCCTTTTTTGATTTATTTTCTTCAATTTCATCATTACAAATTTTTATCTTATCTAAATAGCCAATCTGTCTTTTTTTATATTTATCAATTTTTGCCTTCAAATTAATCATCCCTTCATTTAATTGTTTTTTATTTGAATAAAAAGTTTGATTACCTTTTTTCTTTTCTTCATTACTATTTAATTCATTTTGAATTTCGTATATTCTATCATATAACAAAGAAATACGTCTATCTTTTTCTTCTTTTTTATCTTCTAGTTTATTTTTTTCTTCCTTTTTTTTATTTCTGACATTATCAATTTGTTCTATATTCTCAATTTCTTTTTTAAATTCATTAATCTCTTTTTTTTCTTTTTCTATTTCTTCTCTTAACCGAATAATTTCTTTATTTTGTTTTTGCTTAGATAATAAATTATTAACATCTTCTAATTCTTCTTCATTTGATTTAATCAATTTTTCATAATTTGAATTAATTTTTTCTAAATCATTCCCCATTTTCTGAAATAATTATAATTAAAAAAAGGGTATTCAATCAAATGATGAAATAATTATTTATTATTCATTTTTTGTTAAGTAAATTATAAGAAAAAAAATAAAATATTATTTATATTTTTTAAAATATTTTTCACTCATTTTTAAAATTCAAATTCGAAAAAACAGAACCTTTATTTTTATTTTTATTTCTAAGAGTAGGAGAATGAATATTTTTTCTTAAACTTTTTTGAGTAGTTTGTCTAGAAGATTTTTTTCTTTTTTTTTTATTATATATATCTAAAATATTAATATCATTTTTAGAAAAATCAATAATTAATTTTGGCCATTTTTCCATTTTAAATTTACATAATTTATCAATTGAGTTAATATCTAAATCTTTTGTTTGATAAGGAATATCATTTGAAATAATACAATTTAATTCATCAGATATATAATCTTTATTTTTATCATTTATATATTCCACTGTTTCAATATGAGGATAATTCACTTCTATTTTAAATTTATTTTTTTCATCAAACAAATTTATTTTTTTTATAATTGTTTCTGGACTTAATGAAAATTTTACTGAACTTTTTCTCCTTTCTTCAGAATAATTTTTATTTTCATTAATATTTTCTTTTATATCATTTAAATTATTATCTTTATCAATATAGCACATTTTATTAAAATTTTCAAAGAAATCAAAATGAAGTAAAATGTTAGAATTTTCAGCATAAACCAATTTATTAATAAAATCAGTTAATTTTTGTCTTTTTGAAATTTTATTTAAAATAATCATTTGAAAAAAATTAAAAATAAAAAAAAATTCTTTTTTTTTATTAATCAAATCATTACTTATATTAACAGAAAAACTATGTAAAATTTTTAAATAATTCATATTTTGTTCATTAGTGTATATAAACATATAATGATGACTATTTTCATTTATTTTCCACAATTTATCTTTGGATAATTTTATATGAAGATTATCTCTAATTCTATTGAAAGAAATAAAACCACAATTTTCTTCATTATATTGAGATTCTAAACTTAAATTTTTTGGATTTTTTGATAAAAAAGTTTGTATAATCCATCTAAAAGATTTAAAGGAAAATAAATAATGAACAATATAAAAATCCCAATTTAAAAAATTCTTTTTAATTAAAAATAATATTAATTCAGAATCAACATATTTAGTAATATACATTTTATTAATATTAATACTTAATTTTGGTGCTTTTAATATTACTTCATATTTATATTTTGGAGTACTCCAAATATAATAATAAACATTATATTGATTATCATATTTTGAAATATAAGGATTTATTTTTCTATTTGTTTTATGAACATTATTATCTGTAACTTTAACTTTTACTTTTTTATCAAAAAATAATTTCTTAAAAGTTTTTTCTTCATTTTCATTTTCTTTTATTGGTTCTTCAAATTGTAAATTTGATGTTGTTTTCTTTCTATAATATTGATATTGAATAGAATTTCTTATTAAATAATATAAATCTTCTTCACTAAAATTTACTTTTTCAAAGTCATCTGAAAATTTAAAACATGATAATAAAATATATTTTACATTTCTCATATTATTAAAATAAAAAATTGGCAAATATGAAAATGGAATATTAAAAGAAATAGGTTTTTTTGTTTTATCATTTTTATTTATAAAAATTATCTTCATTGATTTAAAAAGAATTGAAGAAATTATTTCTTCATTTTCACATAATGAAAATGTATTTTTTTTTAAATTTTCTTTATAAAACTCTCTTTTCACAAAAGAAGTTAAATTTTCTGATTTTATTTTTTTTAAATTTTCAATATAATTTTCAATATATTTATTGTAATAAACTGTTCTATGAAAAATTTCACTTTCATCATATTTATAATTATCATATGATTCGTCATAAAAAATATTATTTCTTAATAAAAATAATTTATCATCATCAAATTTATTATTTGAAAAATTTTTTTTTCTTTTATAAAAATATTTTAAAGACATAACTGGAGGAATTGTTTTTTTATTTATAATATTTATATTAGAATGATTATTATTTAATGTATCATTAAAACCTTTTAAAAGTTTTGGAATAATTTTTTTTGTTTTTTTTTTCTTTTCTTTTTCATTTGAAAATGAAAATACTTTTTTATTCAAAGGAATATATTTTGTATTTTTAATAATTGGATATTCACTTATTTCAGGTTTCATAAAAGTTGTTGTTTGAGTATAATTATTATAATTTCTTGAATATTCGGAAAATCTTTTTGAATGAACTATCATATCTTTCATTGATTTTAATATTTCTGAATAATTTTTTGTCAGTTCATTTAAACTTGAATAAATATTTCTTGAATAATTTTTTGCCATATTTTAATAGAATTAATTTTTAAAAATTAATTGTTATTTTTTAACACAAACGATGAAATTATAAAGTTTCATCCAATATCATTATCCCAAAACATAATAAATTTTCAAAATATAACAAAAATTTGGAAAAAAATAAAAAAAAGGATTTTAAATTATTTTATATTAACAAAATTTTAATAATTTTAGTTTAATCAAAAAATAAATGAATTGTTTTATACTTATAATAAATAATAATAAGATTAATAATTGATTAATACCGATTAAAAGAATTCTCTTAATAAAAAGCTCCAAATAATTTTTATTTATTAAAAATATTATATTTTGTTTTCGAAGGTACTAATTTTTTAACATAAACGGGTGGTTTGTTAAAAATATTAACACTAGATTTAGAAGAAGTCAATTTACGATTTCTAATTTTTTTTTCTTTTTCAAACATTTCAATAGCTTCTTTATATTTCCCAATTTTAATTAAACAAGCACCATAAGAATGAAAATAATTTTCATTTTCAGAATTTAAATTAATAGCTTTGGCAAAAAATTTTTTAGCTTCTAAATAGTTTTGTAAATTACTTAAACAAATTGCTTTATTAAAAAAAGCATCAGAGTCATTTTTCTTTAATTCAATAATTTTATCATAATCATTAATAGCGTCATTAAAGTTTTTTAATTTAGCAAAACAAAAAGCTCTTTTATTTAAAGAAACTAAATCCTTTTTATTTTTTGATAAAACAATATTAAATTCATATATTGCTTTTTCATAATTGTTAATTTCAATATAACATAAAGCAATATTAAAATGAACATTTGGATAATAAAACTTGTGATCAATGACAATTTTAAAAACTTGAATTGCTTCGTTATATTTTTTTAATTTACTATAAATAAAACCTAATTGAAAATAAGCATTTGTATTATCTTTCACATTACTAATATAAATAATCATTTCATTTAATGCATCTTCAAACTTATTTTGAATAATATAAATTAAACCTTTTTGTAAATGTGCTTCTGTATAATTTGGATTAATAGATAATAAGAAAGAGAAAATTTCTAAAGATTTTTGAAAAAATTTTAATTTATATAAAAATAAACCTTTATTAAAATAAGCATCTTCATAAAATGGATTTAAATTTATTGCTCTATCAGATTCTAATATTGCACTATTATATTTATTTATTTTTGATAAAGAATAAGCTAAGTCATTATGTAATTTTGCATTATTTGGTTTTATTTTTATTCCTTTTTCATATGATATTATACTTTTCTCATATTCATCTAATAAAGTTTCTATATTTCCTTTTAATAAATATGATGAATAATCATTTGGATATAGTTTTATATTTATTTCTATATATAAAAGAGCCTTTTTAAAATTTTGAGCATTATATTCTTGTTTGCTTAATTTATAATATTCATTTTCATTTTCCATTTTTGTTGTTGTTTATTTATTTCAAATTATTTAAATTTTTGTTTTTTATTAATTATTTTCATAAAAAAAATATTAAATGAGTTTTAATTAATTAAATTTCTAATTATTTTTGCTATTTTATATTATTGTACTTATTATAAGCATTAATTTATATTTAAATAAAATAAAAATATTTAAAAAATGTTCATAAAAAAATTACAAATCTTATTATTTTTATCATTTATTAATATTATGTTATCAGAAAAAAATCAAACAAATAACAATAATAAAATATCAAATAATTCATTATTATTTCCTTTAGAAAATGACACAATGAATATAAAATTAACAAATGAAACAATAACATTTTACATAAACTATAATTTTAAAAGGAAAAAATTTATTATAATAATATTAATATTAATATCATTATTTTTAATTCTTTCATTAATATATTCTTTATACAAAGCTCCAATAAATAATTATAATTGTTATGTGAGATCAAAATATTTTTTCAAAGGTTTAATTTTTTTTATTTTTTTACCTTTTACAATTATTTGTTTTGGAATGACTGGAATTTATGGTTTCATTGATGGAGTTTTTCCAGATTATTCTTTAAATAATAATACCAATGAAGGCAACAAAAATTTTAATAAATTAAATGAAGAAATTTAAATTATTTTATAATATTTTATTTCCTTTTAAAAAAATACAAATATTATTAATTATAATTTTTTTAATTATGGGTTATTCTTATTTTAAATAAATGATAATTCAAGGAGTAAAAAAATTTTTAGATAATAAAAATAAAAAAGAAATAAATGATAATGAAGAAAAGAAAGAAAAATAAAAAGAAATAAATTAAATTATATAATATCAGACCAAAATTTCATCAAAAAACAAATTATATTTATTTCAAATCTTAAAAGAAATAGATAAAAAAAGGAAATTTAACATCAGAAGAAAAAATAATATCAGAAATAAAAATCATTAAAAAAACAAAATCAAATGTATGATTATTTCTCAGATGATAAAAATTATTATGTAATAATAAAACTATAATATAAGTAAAATACATTAATATAGTAAAAATTAAAATAATATAAAAATATTATTATTTTACATCTTATTTTAATTAAATTTTGATTTGAAATAAATAATAAATAATTTTTTAAAGTTTTTATTTTGTAAATTTGAACTTTATTTATTTTAATATCTTCTATATAAGAATATTTACTTTTATATTTTTTAATTTTCTAAAAATTGTGTATTATATAATTTTTATTTTCATAATTATCTTATATTTTAATATTAATAGGAATTTTAGGAATTAAATAAAGATTAATTTTACTAACATTTTCAAAATAATATCTTTTTTACCTTAACAATATATTTAACTTTAAACAAATTGGATATATCAAAAGAATTTTGTTTCTTTTTTATAAACTTGAACTATTATTTTTTGAATAATAAATAATTATAATATTTATAACAAAATCAAAAATTAAAATTCCTAAAAATCTTATACCAAAATTAATGAAACAAATTATTTGATAATCTTTATGAATAACACAAAAAATATAAGTAAAATACCAGAAAATAAGACCAAAAAATATAAAAATAATATAAAATATTGAAGTTTTAATTTGTAAATTTTTAACAAATTTAATAATAATATTTTTCTTATTTTTCCCGACTTTATAAATTTTTTCTTGTTTCATTAAATAAAAGATAATTTGTTGAAGTAAACAACTTAAAATTATTGTTATTATAATAACAGAATAATTTCTGAAAGTATTTATTGAATATTTAGAATCTTTATCAATTGAAAAAGAAGAAGAAAAAGAAATAAAAGATAACAAAAATAAATTTTCAGAAATTTTTAAAGAAAAAGGAAAAACAATTGAATTTTTAGAATATGAATTAAATAAAGAAATTATAAATAATTTCTTATAAAAAATTTCAATACTTTCTTTTTTGAAATCTATTATTGTTTCATTTTTTATTGAACTATTATTCATTTGAAAAGTAAAATTAGAATTATTTGAAGAAATTAAACTTTCATTATTTTGATTTTCACTTCTTGAAAAAGTTTTTAATTCTATTATATTATCAAAACTATCATTTCCTAAATTAAAAGAAATTTCTTTAGGTGGATTTGCTTTAGAAAAAAAATTTGAATATAAATACTTTTTTATTTTTTTCATTTCAAAAAACCAAAAATAACTAAATAATAATATTATTATTATTTCAATGATTAAAAGAATATAATGGAAAAATATATTTTCAAATTTTGGAAAAGAATAAAAAATTTGATAACAAGAAAAAATACTCAAACCATAAATTTCAAATTCTTTTTTAGAAAAAACATTTTTTTCAATTATCTTATTATTATTCATATGATAATAAGAATCATTAAAATAACATTTACATTTTATTATTCTTAATAATAAATCAAAACTTTCTAAAGTACAATTTTCAGGACATAAATTTATTTCATTTAAGAACATATTTTGTCTTTCATTTAATTCTATTTCTTTATTATTTATTATGAAAGATAAACAAGGATTCAAATAAAACTCAGATGAAGAATTAAATATATCTAAATTATTTATTATTAATATTAAATTATTTAAATCTTCACTTAATAAAATTTGAGATAATAAATTTTTATCAATTTTTGTTTTATTAATTGGAAATTGTTTTATAAAAGAATGATTATTACATTCTTCGGTTAAATTTATTTCATTATTATTTAAAAAAAGATGAAAAGTAAAATTTGTTAAATTACTTTGATTAACATTTTCAGCAAATATTAATTTTTCATAATTATATTTTGACTTTAAATTTCTTTGACATTGAATTCCTAAAATAATAAAAGGATAAATTAAATATTCATTATAATTAATTAAAGAAGGAGAATAATAAAAATAAAAACTTTCATTTCTAATTAAAACTATTTTAAAACTATAAAAACTTTCAAAATTATCATTATATAAAGGTAATAAATTATTTAAAGTAATATCATTATTATTTATTTCTTCTAAATTTTCACAATTTTGATTTTCATTTCCAGTAATTAAAATATAATTATCAATACATCTACTACAATTATTATTATCACTATTTCCTCCATTTGAACAACTTAAACAATTATTATAACATTTTAAATAAGTATCATTATCATTTAAATAATAATTTATAGGTTGAGTCCCTTCTTCTATACAATTATATATCAAATTATCATCATAAATAAAATAATAATAATCAATACATTCATTACAAGAATTATTATATATATTTCCTGATGTGTAGCATGTTTTACATAATTGATAACAACGTTTAAATAAAGAACCATTGAAAAAATAATTTTCTAAAGTTTCATTATTATTATAACAATTATATAAATTATCTTCAGTATTAGAATAATTATCTAAACATTTTATACAACTATGATTATATTCATTTCCTTTATTTTCACAAGTACAATAAGAATAACATTCAATTATAGTATTAGTTAAATTATCAAAAAAAGTATTTGCTGGTTTATCATTTATTGAAATACAATTATGAGTTTTTTCTACTATATATGTTCCATTCAAACATGATAAACAATAACTTTTATTTAAACAAGAAGAGCAATTATCATCACATTTTCTATATATATTTGGGATTGATGAAGTATCTAAAAAATAATTTTGTTCTGGAGTTTGGTTGTAACAATTTTTAAAAGAATCATTTTCTTTTTTATAATAATCATTAATACATTCTTCACATTTTTGATTATATTCATCTTTACTTTCTTCATTACAACTCTTACATGTTTTATAACAAACTTTAAATTCAAAATAATAATTTTTATTTGATTTTTCAATTTCTGTTTTACTTTTTCCTATAAAAGTAACATTTATTAATCCAGAATTGATAAATTTATATTTATAAATTTTTAAAGGATATTCTTTATTTTCATTTATTTTCTCTTCTTTTTCATCATATAAAATAATTGAATTTGAGATATTTTTAAATATAATAAATAAACTATCAGTGGAATCAAAATTTCCTTCATAAATATCTGATATATATTGTCTTGTATCTAATTTATATTCTTGATTTAAAATTAAATTATTAAAAGAATAATTTTTACAAGTATAATCAATTGGAATTATATAAGTAAAATTACAATAATTTTCAATTGCTTCAACAATAAAAAGAGAAATATTATTTCCATTAATATTATAAAATTCATAACTATAATTATAATTATTGTTCCATAAATTAAATTCTTCAAAATATATTTTTTCATTTTTCGATAATTTAATTGCTCCATTGAATTTACATTTTTTTTCATTTGAAGGATTCATTGAAATAATTATTTCTTCTCCTGGATTACTTTCATACTCTAAATTATATAATTTTGGAAAAATTTCTTTTTGTGGATTATATGTTTTAGAATTTATACTTATTGAATTTATCGTTTCATTTGCTATTAAATATAAATTTATTTTAAAATTTGTTGATACTTGAATTATTAAATTTAATATTATGATTATTGACATTATTATATTAATTTAATATTTATTAAAAAAAAATAATAAATTTAATATAAATGAATTATTATATCTTATTTTAAATTAAATGATGATCACTCATGCATGGCACTGAATAATAATTCCTTGATGCCAAAATAGACATCTGATGATCAATAACCTAAATGAAATAAAATACCGCAAATTTAAAAAACAATAATAAAACAAAAAAAGTAAAAAAAGAAAAAAACTGAAAAAAAAGCTTTTTATTAAAATTATCCAAAATAAAAAGAAATTTATTTTTAAATTCATTTTTTTAATAATTAACAAAAAAAAAAAACATTATAAAAAAATGACAGAACTTTTCGTTGGATGGGGAGATGGAACATTAAAACACAATGGAAAAAAAATAACTCAATTTGCAACAGAAGACCTAAGAATAATTCCACAATATACAAAATCAAAAACATCAAGAATTTTTTTTTTTCAAAACTTCATGTATTTCTTATCAGATAAAGGAGAAGTAATAAGAAAACAAGAAGGAGTGAAAGAACCAGAAACTTTAAAATTTCAGCATAAAAGTGAAATTAAAAAAATGAAAAAAGGAAATAATCACATATTATTTTTAGATAATAAAGGATTAGTTCATTCATTAGGAAATAATTATTATGGTCAATTAGGTTTAGGGAATAATATGTTAACTTATCAAAATTATCCAATTTGCATTGATTATTTTTTAAATAATAAAATTGTCATTGACAAAATTCATATTTGTAAAAATACTTCTTTTGCTATTGATAAAAGTAATAAATTATTTGCTTGGGGAAGTAGTGAATTTATTCCTAATTATTATTCTAATTTTTTTTCTCCTAAACAAATTTTCATTGAATATAAAATTTTTAATATCAGTCATAATGATAATAAAATTAGTGTTAAATATAAAAAATTAAGTGATGATGAAATTGACCAAATTAAATTTAGAGAAAAAGAATTAAAAAAAAAAAATATTAAAGTAAAAAAAAGTATATTTTCAAATAAAGAAGAAAATGAAGAAGATGATGAAGAAGATTTAAGTAAAGATGAAGATTATATCGAAGAAAAAAGTGGAAATCCATTTTTACATTTAAATAATGTTTTAAATGATATATTTAAATTATTTGAAAAAAAAAGTTTAAATGAAAGTTTCGATGATAAAATTAAACAAGCAAAAAATTTTATAGATAAACAATCAACTTTTATTATGACTGACAATTCACATCCTGAAATTTTAAAAGTAAAAGATTTAAGTAATGAATTTTATGATAGAGAATTTATTGATGATAAAAAATTAAAAAAAAGTGCTAAAAGTATAAAAAGTTTAAATAATATTAATAATGATAAAAAGGATTGGTATAATTATCCTTTTGAAGATGAAAAATTTAAAAAAAAAAAAGAAGAATTTGATGAGTATGTAAAAGAAGAATTTGATAAACCAGAAAGTTTAACAGAATATAAAAAAATTATTTCTAGAGAATATTCTAATTTTCTTCCTTATACTTTTAAATTAAAACAATTAGAAAGAGTTGTTTATAAAATTGGTTTAAATAAATTAGTTTTAAAAACTTATGAAATGGAAAATGTAAAAGAAGCTTTAAAAGAAGTTTATAAAAAAAAAAATAATTCTATTGGCAAAAATAAAATAATTTTGTCTAAAATTAATGTTGTTGATAAAATTTTAAATTCTTTTGATGAACAAAGTAAAAAATTTGGAACTTTTTTTGATAAATTAATGAAAATGAAAAATACTGATATAAATGATTATTTTATTTTTAAACATATTATTGAATCAAGTTTAAATTTAAAAACTTTAATAAAAAATACTATGGAAACTTTAAAAAATGAAAATCAATTAAGAGAAGAAATAAATTTAATGATAAATAAATTAGAAATTTGTAAAGAAATTAATAATTTAAAAATTTATTTAGAAAAAATAGATTTTTCTTTTATTATAGAAGACAAAGAAAAAAAAGAAACTTTTCAAGAAAAAATGAAAAAAACTTTATTTGATTGTTATGAAATAGATGGTATAATTAATAGATTAATATTAATAAAACAAAATTTATTAGATCCACATTACCCGGTTAAGGAAAAAGTTTTAAAAGAAATATGCTTAATTTTCTTATGGTCTGTATTAGAAACCGCATATATGAAAAAAGCAATTTGGGAACTTATGTTTAATATTTATAATAATGAAAATAAAAATATTTAATTTTATTATAATATTTTTTAAGTTTTTTTTTATAGTTTTTTTAATCACTTATCATTCTAGTTATACTATATATTGTGTCAAAATTTTTAAAAAATTCTTTAGCTTTATATTTTTCTACTGGATTTTCTATATGATATTTAAATTGATTTAATGTTTTATATTTTGTTTTTCTTTGATAAAATGGAATTTCAAATAATTTATTGTTTTCTTTTAAATTATCTTTTTCATTATCATTATATTTGTAATTTATATTAGTTTGAAAAAAATCTCTTTGATTATCTTTTATTATTTTATTTGTAATATAATTATTATTTTTAACATTTTCAACTTCATTTTCAATATTTAAATAATTAATATTTGTATTTAAAATTAATTTCTTGTTTTTATTAATAAGATTATTATATTTTGCTTTATTTTCAGGAGATAAAAATTTAAATTTTGGAAATAATTCTTCTTTAACTTCATGAATAAAGTGAATAGGTAACAAATATCTTTTTAATTTATTATTTACATTATTTCTATTAATTACTTTTTTGTTTATAAAAGGTCTTTTTTGAAAATCAAGTGATTGAGAATTCATTCTTTGATTTATTATATTTGGATATATTTTTTTATTTGTTTTATAATTTATTGTATTTAAATATATTGTTCTATTCTTTATTTTTGGTTTAACTTTTTTTAACTCTGACATTGTTTTTCTATGGTTAATATAAAAATTATTATCATGTGTTTTATTTCTTATTGAAAAATAATTTGTTAAACACATTTCATTTTCTTCATAAAAATTATTTTCTGTATTACTTTTATTATAATTTCTTGAATCAAAAGATAATCTAAATTTATCACTATCTTCTGTTACAATGTTATTATATTCTTTATTATCTGTATTTTGTTCTTCATTTATCATTTTTCTAATATTTGAATTATCCATTTCTTTAAAAATAATATTTTTTCGTGTTTTTTGTTAAAAAAATTATTCCAAGTTTATAAAAAATAAAATGAGTAATCTTTCAAGAAATAAAAGCACTGATAGTTTAATTAAATCAAATCAAATAAATGATTCAGAAAGTAATTCCACAAAATTAAATGACCCTCAATCAAAAGAAAACAAATCAAAAAAGAAAATAACAAAAAAAAAAACAACAAAAAATATGAGCAAAAATAATACAACAGTATCATTATTAGATTCATTAACAAACAAAAAAAAATCAGAACCAATAATAATAGATAATATAGAAAAGAATGAAACATTAAAAATTAAAATAAAAAAAAGAATTCCTCCATTAAATATAAATTTCATTTATAGAAGAAATAAATTTAATATATCTTTAAAACAAAAGTCAAAATTAGAAGATTTAAAAAATAAAATAAGTGAAAGAATAGAAATTCCAACAAATAAATTTGAAATATTTTTAAAAGATAATACTGATTCTTTAAAAAACAATGAAGAATTAATAAAAGATATAATAAAAGAAATAAAAAATCCAATTTTTGAAATAAAAAAAATTCAAAATTTTCCTTTGACTTCAGAATTATATTTCAATAATTATTATGATAAAATTGAAGTAGAAGGAATTTTAGATTTTGAAGATTTTCAAAATCAAATTGAAATTTTTTTTAAAGACACTCTTATTTTAAAAGATTATAATTATCAATATATTTCTCCTCAAAAATATTTAATTGGATTTAACTCAAAAAATATTTCTTTTGATTTTAATCGATTTTTACAAATATTACGTTTGACAAATAGTTTATATAAAAATATTAAAACTTATATTAAAAAAGAGAAAAAAATAATTTTAAAAAAAAATAAAAGTAATTTATTAAATTCAAGAAACAAAAAAAATATTAAATATATTTCTCCTTACATGAGTTTTGCTCCTTATATTACTTTTGAAGAAATAAAAAGAAAAGAGCAATTAGAAAATAAAAAAAAATGGATTTCAAAACAAGGATTTAAAAATGCTGTTGGAAATTTAAGTGTTGATAAATATTATATTGAAAAATATGTAAATTCTTATTATTAATTATTATTTTTCTTAACTTTTTCTTGTTAAAGTAATTGTTTTAGTTAAAATTTTTTTTTGATTGATTTTTTTAAAACCTTCTTGGAATATTTAAAATAAATTTTTTGAGAATTTCATTAAAAAAACTGTTTTTGTTCAAATTTAAAATCCAAAGATATTGAATTTCATTTTTATATACATTTAAAATGCGTCTAACTATTTTTAATTTTTTTTATTTATGTTAAAGAGTTTTCATATAAATAATACAATTTTTTCTTATTTTAATTAAATATGAGTTTTGAAGAAATCAGCAGTTTTTTTCATTACGAAAATGAAAAAGAAGATTTTGCTGCAGCTTTTCAAAGCAGCTTCGATTGTGAAATTGAAGAGATGTATCCTACAAGTGAAACATCCAAAAAAAGTGAAGATTTTTCTATTTCTTCTTCGGAAAATAATGAAATATATAAAGGAATAAAAAACAATAATAATGAACAGACTCAAAAGAATAATACTAATAATAATAATAATATTAATAATAATGATACTAATAATAATAATATTAATAATGATGATACTAATAATAATATTAATATTAATATTAATAGCTCTTCAAAAAAAAAAAAAGATGATAATTTATTGAAACGAGCAAAAGTTAATGGAATAAAATTTTGTGAAAATACCATAAATTTACTTTTAGAAGAACCAAAAAAATTAGGATTAATTAATCAATTTATATATTTTATAATCAAAATAAAAAATGAAGTGAAGGAAAAAACAGAAAAAAAATACAATTTAGTCCTTTTTCAAAAAAATATAAAACAAATTTTGCAAGAATATTCAAAAGAAAATGAAATTATACAAAAAGATTTAAATGAAATAGAAAATCTAATAAGTATAAATAAATGTAAACATAAAAATGTTAAGTTAATAAATCAATTTTTAAATGAATTCAATCTTGAAGAAATTATTAATATTTATAAAATGCCAGAAAAAGAGTTTGAAAAAAAATTTAATTTTAAAAACAAATTTTTATTGGAAAACATGAGAGTTAAGAATAAGGAATTATTAAATGACTTTATTAATAAAGATGTAAAGACTTTTTTAAATAACAAAAAATCAAGAAGTAAACAATCAAAAAATGACTGAATTTCATTTCTTTTTCTTGGAGAATGAATTATTTAAATATTTTATTATTTAATTAAAAATTAAATTATAAAACTAATATAAAATTAAAATATGATTGTAAATAAACAAATTGAAAAAGTTTTTGGTCAAAATAATTATGAAGAAAATATAATAAAAAAGCCAATAAATAAAATTAAAATAGAAAAAAAAATTTCGAATAGAAAAAATAAAAATAATAATATTAAAGAAGAAAATAAATCTCAATCATCAAATAATGAAGAAAATATAAAAGTAATTCCTTTTTTAGATAAAAACAATGAAAATGATAATTTATTATTTTATGTTGAGTTAATGAAAAAAATAAAAGACGAAGAAAAAAAAGAAAATGATAATTATTTAAAATTAACTCAGAAAAAAAAACATAAACCTGGTTTTTTAAAGAAAGAAAAGTCAGAAGCAAATTTTCATAAAAATTTGTTAAATGAAAAAAAAGAAACAAACTTTTTTAAAAGGAATAATAGTTTATTATTAAATGAAAAAGAAATTCAAACTCCAAATAATAAAAATAAAAATATTGATAAAAAAAATATATTTGAAAATAATGGCAAAAGAAATTCAAAAACAAATATTAAAAAAGAAAATGATATTAATCATATTAAAACACAAAATTTATTATCTTTTGAAAATGCTTTAAATCAAAATTTTAAATTTAATAATAAAAATATTGGTTTTAATATAGAAAATGAAAAAATTCAACATTCAATTCGTTTCGAAATTATAAATAATTTTAAAAAATTTAATGTTTTAAAAATACAATCAAAAGTCAATTATAATCAAATAATAAAAGAAGTTGATTTTTCAAATGTAAAAAAAATAAATTTGAATTATAAAAAAGAAGGAAATAGTAATAATAGTTATGTAAAAATTACTGATAATGTAAATAATAATGATGAAGTTAGATATCAAGTTCCGAATAATCTTTTAACTCAAAAAAAAAAAAATATTTTTTGCTGTTTTTGAATTTTCTCTTTTTAAAAATAATCAATTTCATCTTTGATAAAATGTCAAATATTATAAAAATATTTATTCTTATTATTTAGAATAGAGATAAAATAAATTTTGATATATATACATATATTATAATATAATATAATACAAATATTATTTTTTCTTAATATTTATATTAATAAGAAATTGTAGTAGAAACAATATAATATAAATAAATTTTTTTTTTTTAAAAAAAAGAGATAAAAAAATTGGATTGTATAATATGAAATATAAATATATATTATTTAAAAACAATTTTTAAAGTCTTTATATCAATAAAATTTTTATTATATAATTTTCAAGTTAAATTTTTTTTTGTTAAAAAATTTAATTTTTGTTACTCTTAAAAAAATATTGTTTTAATTTTTACTTTTTTTAAAAGAAAGTGAAACACAAATAGAAATAAAAAATAAAAATTTTCATATATGAATTATAAATAATAAAATAACTATAATTTATAATTGAGGATATAAAATATTTCATTATGATTTAACTTTAGAAAAGGAAGTTTCAGATGAAAATTCAAATTCATTAATTTTGCCTTTAAATATTAATATTTTCATAATTCCCATAATAATAATAATAATTTAGAAAAAAAAATAGTAAAAAAAAAAGAAAAATAAAATCCTTAATTTTATTAAATAAAAATAAATCAAGGATTAGAAATGATAATAAAAGTGAAGTCTGAAAAATATATTAAATTCACCAAAAAAATAATTAAACTTTAAATATAAGAGAAAATAAAATATATAAAAATATGAGTCAATCAAAAGTATAAATATTCTTTTATACATAATGAAAATGTTTCTAATACAAATTTCAAAGAGAATACATTAATTTTTATGACTACCAATTAAATGAAATGTCTTTAAATTTTGTTTATTATATGATAAAAGAAATTTTTGGGAATTATTTTTCATAATTCAATTTTTTAAAATGATTTATTTTATTTTTTTCAATAAATCTGGTTTTCATGTTTTTTATTTTCATTTATTCTTTTTTATATACTGATAATAATATTTTTCATTATTTTATATGATTTTAAATGCGAAATGATTAAAAATCTTTTCAAGTTTTATTTATTTTTTTATAAATATGGGAATTAAATTTTTAATTTTAAGAAGAAAAGATATTCAAATTGTTAAAATAATGAAATATAATACAAATAATTCTGACTTCATTAAAAAGGAATATAATAAATATATTAATCTGTATGAATTTATTTTATTCATTTTTAAATATAGTTAGCTTATTATTTATTACAAAACAAACAATTTAAAACTTTTCTTTATCAAAATTATTAATTTAATTTTTTTTTTTATAATTATATTATAAAATTTATAATATAAAAATAATGAAGTTAAAAAAAGATGTTTAATAATAATAAAAACTAAAAATTACCTTTTTTTAAAATTCTTAATATAATTAAAATTTAAATGATATATAAAAACCTAAAATTAATTTATAGTAATTTAAAAAATAAAAACTGTTTAATTAATGATTTTGTCCTCTTGCTTGATTAATTTGTCTTCCATAAGAAGTTCTTTGTATTTTAAATTTCATTTCATTTTTAATTTTCTTATTAACAATTTTTTCCTTTCTCGCATTTTCACTTTTACAATTTCTTTTAGCAATTTTTCTATTATGTCTCAAAGAAGAAATTGAAATAATTCTTTCTCTTGAATTCATAAATTATTTATATTTTACAAAACAAAATAATTTAAATAATAAAATTAATATATCATAATTTTTTAACAATAAAAAAAAAATAAAAAATAAAATATTTAATAATTATTATTTATTTATTGTAAAATCATTTTTTTCAACATCATATTCGACTAAATTTCCATGAATATCAAATCCAATAAATTTATTATTAATTTTTTTAAAAGTTTGTTCTTGATAGAAAATAGTTCCCTTCTCTAATTTATTATCAATTACCTCATAATTACAAATTTGATTTTTATTAAATGTAATATTAACAATATTTCTACTATAAGAATATTTACCATTATGACCACCAACAAAAATAACTTTAAAATCATTAAAATTAATAACTCCCATAGTACTAATTCTAAAATTAATATTATCTAAATTAATTAAATCCCATTTTAAATTTTCATCAAAATCAAAAAATTCATATCCATTAACATATTCTTCAAATTGTGAATCATAACCTCCAACTAAATAAATATATTTATCTTGAATTGAAAAAAAAGTTCCATTCATTCTTACATTATTTATATTTGGTAATAAAAACCAATTTTTTGAATTATTATTTAAATTTATTCCTTCACATGTTACACTACTTTTCCCTGATGATACTATTATTGTATTTTTAGATTCTAAATATATTATATTGTGATTTATTCTTGGTGAATTCATTGGAATATAACTTTCTATTTCAGGTTGTTTTAATTTTTCGTTAAATGTTATTTTAAATGTTAAATTTTTCATCTCATTTTCATATATTCCTCCTGTTAAGTAAAATGTATTTTTTGTATTTACTCCTTTTGAACAGGGAAAAGGAAAATATTTATAAACTTTTTTATCTATAAAAAAATCATTTGTTATTGGATATGTTTTTTTCTTATTTGTTTTCAAATTATGGATTATTATTTTTCCAAATTCATTCTCTACTATTATAACTGTAAAATAATATTTCATTTCATTGTTGTTATTTAAATTATTATTATTATTAATTAAAATCTTATAATTTAAATTATTATTATTATTGTTGTTAGTATTCAGTAAATTTCCGCTATTAATATTGAAAATATCATTATTTTGAGCTTTATTTTCATTTGGAACTAATTTTGAAATATTTTTTACTTTAGGACTATTTTTATTTGAGAAGCAACTCTTTTTTGGATTTGCTTTTTCATATTCTACATTTTTAATTTCTTCAATTTTTGGCTTTTTATTTGGAATTAAAGCAGTGAAATCATCTCTTTCATTTAAAATATTTTTATTATTCAATAATGGACAATCATTTGAGTTTTCTTCTATATAATTATTTAATTCTATTTTTTGTTCAGTAAAAATTTTATCAAATTTTTCCATAGTTACATTCCATATTTTTTCGAAATTTTCCAAATAATTATTTTTAAAAGATACAATAACTTTATTTCTTTTTTCAATAGAATCAATTAAATTTTTATTTTTTCCTAATTGAATAATATTTTCTTTTGAAAAATCATTACAGTTAAATTTTTTAAAGAATTCATAAATGCTTTCATAATCAAAATCATATAATTTTTTTTTACCCAAAACCAAAGTAATAATTTTTTCTTTTAATTCATTAAATTTCAATATTAAACTATCAGTTTTATTATTAACATTTTGAACAATATTTTCAATTTTTTGATTGAACTTTTTTTTATCTTCTTCTATTTTTTTATTTAATTTATCTAAATGATTTAAAAGTTCTAAATTATATTTATTTAATCCTATATAAGGAACAATAGATCCATCATCATGAATTATTTTTTTATTTGAAAAATGTATTCCATAACATTTAAAACATAATATTTCATTGCATATTAAACAAAAAAAAAATGGTTGAATATGTTCTGTTTTTCTTTTTGGATCATTTGTATAATCACATATTATTTTTTGTTCTTCTTTTGAATTCATTTGTAAATTTTAAGTATAATTTTTTTTTTTTTTCCTATATAATATTTTTTTATTAGTCAATTTTTGAAATTATTTTTTTCAATTTTTTAGAAAATTATTATCAATTATATTTTATGATTATGAAATTTTTCATTTGGATTTTCTTATTTAATAAATTTTTATTTCAAGATAATAAAAATGAACAATATTTTTTTACTATAGAAATTAAAGGAAATGAAAGTGAAGCAATGAGATTATTTAAAATTAAAAATCAGGGATTTTTACCTCAATCTAAAATAAAAATTACAGACTCATTTTCTTCCTTAAACAATAATAATATAGAAATAAATAATAATACTATTAATAACAATAATAATAATTTCCAAAAAGTATTTTTAAACCACAAAACAAATATCCAAAAATTTTTAAACCTTATTTAAAAATCATAAAAAAATAAAAAAAAAAAAAAATAAGTAAATAAAATACTTTTTTTTAATTTTAAATATAACAAATTTAAAATTACATTTTATTATTTTTTTCATCATCCTTTTCCAAATAATTAAAAATACCTTTTCCTAAAAATTCAGCAAACAAATTGAATTTTTTAGCTTTTCCTTTTAATTCAGTAAAGAAAGAATTTTGATCTTTTGCAATAGCTTTAGTTTGTTCGATTCGATCTAATAAATTTCTTTCTTCTTTTTGGCAAACAGGACAAGAAACTTCTTCTTCTTCATCATAAGAATATTTAGTACATTCAGAACAACAAGCATGATTACAAGCAAAAAAAACAAAAGGAGGTTTCACTTGACTTTTACAAATTAAACATTTACTCATTGAAAACATTTTTGCCTTTGTTTTTAATTCTTCTATTTGATTATTTGTCTTTTGAATTTTATCTACATTACTCAAACAAATTTTCCTATCTTCATTTAATTGATCTTGTTGATTTACTAACCATTCCATTATGTAATTTTTTGCGTATTTAAATTCTAAAACTTTATTATTTATTGAATCTTCTCTTTCTTTTCCAATTATTTGTAATAATAACATTGGATTAAAACCATCATCTCCTTTTATTAAATCTAATATTTGTTTTATATATGGTCCTATATAATTTTTTGTAGCTTCTTGTGATGTGTGAATTAAATAACATAATGCTTGAATTATGAAATTTCTTCCATTTTGCTCATTTATTTTTCTTTTACAAAATTCTAATAATTTAGGATATTCATGATTATCCATATAAATTTGACATAATTCATCATTTAATTTCATTATTTCTGTTAATTTTTCGACTCCTAAATTAAATTTTGTCACTTTAAATAACATTAATATATAACTTTTATCTATTTCTTTAAATTTAGGATTTTCAAATATTTTATTCATTTCATCAAATATTGAAATTCCTGATGTTGATTGATTTATATTTACTAATTCATCTACATATAATTCTATTCTTCTTACTGCAATTGAACAAGGACATTTATTATCATTTTCCATCATTAAATTTAATAATTTAATTAACATATTTCTTGGAGAATTCTCTTTTTGTTCATAAAAATCTCCATCTTTAACTACAAATATATTTATTATTTTATCATATTTTAATTCTTGAATTGCTTTTATTTCATTTGGTGATAAATTTAATATTTTTTCATCAGTAACTTTTAATTCTGGAATTGTTTTTAATTTCTCATTTGGTAATTCCACAATTTGTCTTTTTTGAATATCACTTAAATTACTTATTTTATCCATTTCAAAATTTTTAATATGAATAATATCAGTGACTAAATTTGTAATTACATCAGAAGTTTGAGAAGCTTCTTTTTCCAAAAATTTTTCTCCATATTTTAATAATAAATTATATTTAGCCACAATATTTTTAACTCCTTTTAAATATTCTAAACTTTCAATATAATCTCCTTTTAAATCCATTAATATTTGAATATAAGCTTCTGTCATTTGTGCATTTTTTGCTATTGTTAAAGCTAAATCATATTCTTTTGTATCTTTACATACTTCAATTGCTGTTTTTATTGATATTGGATCATTTAATTTTTTATCATCAACAAATTTTTTTAATTTTTGAGTTTGCTTTTGCTTTATATAACAATTTAATAATAATGCTGTGTAATCTTTTAATTGCTCTGAATCACATGTTTTTTTAAATGTTTCATTATCTAATAATTTTTCTAAATATTTTATTAAAAAATCTAATTTTGAACCTTCTAAGAATTTTTGTATTACATATGAAGGGTCTTGATAATTTATTGTGTTTACATATTGTTCAATTGACTTTTCATATTCTCCTTTTTCATATAAATATTTTGCATGTCTTAATGAAATTTCTGATTTTTTTTTATCATCATAATTTAAATTTATAGCATATTTAAAAGCTGTATCATATAAACCTTTTTTATAAAAACTATCAAATTTTTCTTTATTATCTTTTTCTTTTAATTTAAAAACAATTTTCTTTTTATCATTAGTTTCTCCTAAAATATAAATATAATTATTTTCAATATCAAAACCTTTAATTTTTCCTAAACTAGAATTATAACAAACAAACATATCATTAGAAGAGTCATAAATCGCTAAAGTATTAATATTTTCTTCATCTAAAATATATCCATAATATTTTTTAAAATAGAACAAATATTTTTTTTTTCCTTCAAGACATATAGAAAGTCCTTGTTCAAAATTAATGAATTCTTTTAAACATTCATTTTCATTTGCAGTAATTTCAATGAAAAATTTATTTTCTTCTTTTCCTAAAGTAAAACAATTTTTAACAGCTCCATCAGCAAATTCAACCATTTTAACATTTAAATCATTTAAAAATAAATAATAAACACCTTTTTTAGTAGAATAATATAAAACATTATTATTATTAATATCAACAGAAAAACCAATATTAGTAATTTCAGGGAACATTTTATTATCTAAATTTTTAACATCTTCTTCTTCATTTTCAAAATCATTTCTTTTAACAATTTGAATTTTTATGCTTTTTAAATCTTTTATTTTAGTTAAATCATTATTAATATTAGTAGAACTAATAACAATTAAATCATTACTTTTATTTGAAGTAAAAGCACAATTCATCATATCATCAGAGACATCAAAATTAGAAATATTTAAAAAAGAATTTAAACTTTTGTCGTCTGAATCAGAATTTGAAATTGAAATTCCATTTTTTTCTTCTTTATATCTTAATATTATTGTAAATAATTCATTTGGTGTTTGATCATTTGAAATACATTCTGTTATATCATATATTTTTAAACTTGATATTAATGTAGTATTCTCATTATTTGATGTTGATATTTCATTTTCATTTTGATTATTTGATGTATTTTTTTTTAGAGAATCAACTCCGAAAACAAATAAAAATCTTTCTGAATTTTTTTCTGTGTCCTTTTTTTTTATTATAAATTTATTGATTGAATGAGTGAAACATTCAAATTCACCAAATTTTTTATTTTTCTTTAATTTTATTATTTTTTCTTTGTTGTTTTCTTTCACTGATATAAATATATAATCATCACAAGCTTTTATTTCCTTTGTTTCACATTTCTTTAAATCATTGTCATCCATATTCATTTCTCTATTTCCTTCTTCTACATCAAAAAATGGAAATTTTCTGTGTATTATTTTTGACATTATTTTTTTTCTTTTTTCTTTTTTTTTGAGTTAGATACTCAATTATTTATATTATTTTTAAAATGTTTAAATATTTAATTTTTTTTATTTTTAATATTCATTAAAAAATATTAGATAATAATTACTTTTATTAAAAATTTCATGTTTATATTTTTTATTTTTTTCTTTTTTTATGGGTAACAAAGAAAAAAATAAATAAAATACTTAATTAGAAGTAACTTTCATAATAATTTCTTGTTTTTCTTTTAATAAACTTTCTCTGATATCTCCAAATTGATCAGCATCAATTTTAATTTTTTCAAGAATATTACTTAAATTTTTTAAAGTATTATTATCATTATTAACATCACCATAAAAACCTTTAATACAAATTCCATTATTTTTATTTAATTTAAAAGACTGTGGCATATTATCAATAATAATAATTTTTTTTAAATCTCTTCCTAATTGATTTAAATCTTTTATATAAACATCTTTATATATTCTCCCATGTTGTCTAAATAATCTATATTGAAAATATTTTTCCTTTTTTTCTATTAAATCTACAATTGGATTTACATATTCTGAAGTTCCCAATGAAAATAATATTAATTCATATATTTTTTTCATTCTCTGTAAAAATTCATATAAGTATGGTCTTAATATGATTATTTTTTTCTTTGTTTTTAAATTTGATTCTCTTTGTAAATATATTAAAGTTTCATCTAAATCAAGAACTAAAGTATATTTAAATTTTGGACTTATTTTTGGTAAAAGATATTTTGAATATATATTTAGTGCATTAATATTATTTTCTTCTATTTTCTCTTTTATTAATATATGTTCACCATTAATATCTGTTTGGAATAAATAAAGCTCAAAAAATTTATGAAACTCTTCTGTTGAAAAATTATCAATAAATAAAAATGAATTTATAAAAAATGATGAAATAAATCTTATTTTTTCTTCTATATTATTATTATTTATTGATGTTTTTTTATTATTTTTATTCTCTGAATTATATGAAGGTAAATATATATTATCTATTAATTTTTTACATGAAGTTCCTATATTATTAGTATTTGTTTTTAAAATTTGAATAATATAATTTTCATTTAAATCTTCTTTATTTAATAGTAAATTTAATTCCTTTTTAATTATGTTATATAGTTTTTCATAATAAATTAAATTATCATAAGTCATTGTTGTTTTATGTAAAATATATTGAATTAATATTATATAATTATTATAAATTTGTTCAAATATTAATTGTAATAAAAGTATATATTGCATAAAATTTTTATTATATGATATATGACAACATAGAAGAATACTTAATAATTCAATTTTTATTACATAATTAATAACTCTTTGATTGTTTGGTTCTTTAAATAAAAATATCAAATTATTAGAAATACTTTCATAAAAATAAAAATTAATCCATTCATTACATTCATTATAACAAGGTTTGTTAGAAATTAATTTTTTTAAAATTGCATTTATTTTATTTTCTAAAATAAATAATTGTTCTAAATCAAATAAATCTTTTTTTTCTATTTTCATTGTATTTATTGATGAAGAATAAATTGAAAATCCTTTTGAACCATTAATATTATTATTAATAAAATAATCATTATTAAAATCATTATATATTTTATTAGGTTTTTTATCATAAGTATTATTTCTATCTAAAGTTTTCTTTTTTTTTTCTAAATTTTTATTAGAAAAAACTTCATCATTTATTTTTTTTGATAATGTAATAATATTTGCATTATTTAAATTTTCTGATAATCTTTTTAAATTTGGATTTCTAAATGATCTACTTTGATTTTTATGTTCAAAATTATTATTTTCATTTTTATTTCTAGAATTTGGAGTAATATTAATATTTTCATGATAAATTTTTGGAGTTATATAATTATTGTTGAAAGAGTTAAAATCATGTTTATTTTTTATTTCATTAAAATTAATACTTAAATTCCTTGGGGTTTTACTTATATATTTTTCATTTTCAAAAAAATTGTTATCTAAACTAAATGGTTTAACTATTTTTTTTTCCAATAAATTATTATCACTATATTTTTTTTTTTGTTCTTTACTAAAAGTTTTATACCTACTTGTTATTTTATCACTTACTGGAGAAATTAATTCTACTTTTAATATTTTATTATAAAAATTTTCTTTGTTATAAATATTATTATTGGAATAGTTTAATTGTAATTTTGGTGTGGATGTTAAATTTCTTTTATCTAATTGATTACTTAAAAATTTTGGATTTGGGGTTTTTTTATTTTTAGGAGTAAATGTTATTGGGCTTAAAATTTCTGTTTTTAATATTGATAATTTATTTGAATATGATAATCTTGGTGTTTGAGAAAAACTTTTTCTGTTCATAAATTAGTAATTTTATTTTATGAATTTTTATTAAATAATCAAAAACACTTTATTATTAAATATATTAATTAATTAAATGTTAGATTAAATAAATTTATTAATTTATTGTTATCTTTCATAAAAATTAATTTTTATATTTTGATGAAAAAATTTCAAAAAAATTATAAAATTTTAACAATATTTTAAAGTGGTAATTTATTTTTATATAAAATTAATAATATAAAATGCTCATTTCATTTCGTTTTGAAAAAATTTTGATATTTTGTTTTTTTTTTATCTTAATTCATTTGTTTTGTAAAAGACTTGAACAATCAAATAAAATATCAAAACAAAATTACAGAAATTTAAAAGTATATGGTCAAATAAGCCAAATAGTAACTTTTTTTCTAGAAAAAAAATTTACTGATGTGATTTTAAATCAAGATGACTTAAATTATATAAATTTCAAAGAATTTTTATTTCCAACTCAAAAAATAATATGTTTAATCATTTTTTGTATAATATATGATTTTCTAGCATGTTTTTTAAATGTAAATCACTCTTTAAGAGAATATAATTATTATGGTGATATTTTAATAGTATTTTTTATTGAAATAATTTTATTTAAAAACAACATTTATAAACATCATCTTTTATCAATGATTATTTTTATCATTCTTATAATTTATATTTTTTTATCTCATTTTACATTAGTTAATTTAGCACTTTTTTTACCTAAATTTCTACTTAATTGTCATTGTTTTTATTTCTCAATTTTCATTATTAAATTTCTCAATACTAAATATTTCATTAGTACTTTTTTGTGTGGAAGTCTTGTTGGAGTTCAAAGATTAATTTATCAAAGAGTAAAAAAAAAATATACTTTTGCCTTTAATTTAAATTTTTCAAATAAAAATTTTTTAATTTTAAATTTATTATATTATATTGTAAGATTTATATATTATTATCTTTATTATTATATTATTGCTCATTATCCTCCTGTTTATATTTTTATTAATGAAAATATACTTTCTGTTATTAACAAATTTATTGATAAAATCATCAATAATAAACAAGGTAAAACAAGCAATTTAATTGAATTAATTATTTTAAATATAATTTCTATGATTTCTTGTTTTATATTCACAGAAATTTTACAATTAAATTTTTGTGATTTGAATAAAAACATAAGGAGTAAAATTCGAGAAAGGGCGTTAATAGAAGAAAATTTAATTGAAGTTAGTAGAGATTCAAGAAATGAAAGTAATAATTATTCATCTGATTCTTTCAATGAAAAATTTTATTAGCTTAAAATAATTTAATTAATATATTAAAAAAAATAATTTCTTTTAATGTTGATTTATTTTCATTGTCGAAAAGAAATTACATATTGTTTTATTTTTATGATCATTCATTCGATTCAAAAAATTATTCAAAATTATTTAGTTACAAATAATGCTAAAATATTAAAAGGAACTTCACAAATAAGTATTATAACAATATTTATCATTCAATTTCAATTATCAAAAGAAAAAGAAGAAAAAAATAAAAGGGTTTTTCAAACAACAGAAAATAAATTAAAAAAATTAAAAGATAAAGGAAGATTAATTATTCTAATAATAATTTCTTTATTTTTAGATTTTTTAGCTTATTTAATAATATTACCTTATTCAATAAGATATTGTTGTTATTATGGTGATATAATTATAGGAATTCTTATAGAAAGATTTTTTGCTAAAAAATTTTATTATCATCATCTCTTTTCAATTATTTTTTATTTATTTATTTTATTTTATATATTAATAATGCAGTTTAATTCTCTTTTTTCTTTTATTTTATTTTTCCCAAAATTTTTATATAATTGCTATTCTTTTTTTTTAAGTCTCTTTATCATTAAATATCTTAACACTGAATATTATGTAAGTACTTATTTATGTGGAAGTTTAATTGGATTAGAAAGATTTATTAGAGAATTAAGTAAATATAAATTTAATTTAAATTTTAAACAAAAGAATAATTTTTTTTTTCAAGGTTTATGTACTATTATATTTATTATTATATTATTGAAAAATTTAATCCTTTTATTTTAATTATTTCTGAAACTTTTCTTATTCTTTTTTTTAAATTTTTCCCTATTTCTTCAGAAGATGAAAATGTTTTTAATTATACTTTCAATAATGATTTTGAAGTTTTACAATTATTATTGATAACTTTTATAACTTTTTTTTCTTTTTTAATTTATATAGAAGTGATAGAATTAAATTTTTGTAATTTAAACAAAAACATAAAAAATAGAATTGATGAAAGAGCAAATTCAGAAATTCTAGACTACAAAGATATAATAGAACAATCATTGCAAGAAATTGAAATGTATCAAATATGAAATAAAAAATCCATAATAAAAGTAAATAAAACATTAATTAAATTAATAAAAACTCCTAAAAAAAAAATAAAAAAAAATAAAAATGTCTCTTTTATACTCAGGAATTCGTCTCTTCGTGAAAGGAGTGACATCAAATTACTTTCGTAAAATAAGTGTAATTGGATTAGAAAATATTCCATTATCAGGTCCAACAATAATATGTTGTAATCATGCTAATCAATTTATGGATGCAATGTTAGTATTAGCTCTATGTCCTCGTCCCTTAAGTTTCTGTATGGCAGCATCATCATATTCTTTTCCCATTGTTGGTTATTTAGCAAAAAAAATTAATGTTATTCCTGTTTATAGACCTGATGACTCAAAAATTCTAGGAGTTGGTTTCATTAAAATGAAAAGTAACTTTGAAATTATTGGAATTAATACTAAATTCATTTCTCAAATTAAAAATAATAAAAATTTTACTCTTGGAATTTCTGCTTTATTAATTGATAATAAACACAGAGTAATGATTGAAAAAATAGAAAGTGAAGATAAAATAATAATAAAGAGTAATAATAATTTATTTGAATTATTGAATAAGGAAATTGAAGAAAAACATCAATATTATTTAATTCCAAAATTAGATAATTCACAATTATATAAAGAAGCATATTTAAAATTACATGAAGGAAATGCAGTATGTATTTTTCCAGAAGGAACATCACATGATAGAAGTGATTTAATAAGTTTAAAAGCAGGAGTAGCATTAATGTCATTAGGAGCAATGGCAAATCATAATACTAAAAATATAAAAGTTTTATCTTGTGGTTTTACATATTTTAATAGAGATAAATTTAGAAGTGATGTTATTGTGGAATTTGGAATTCCTTTTCAAATTCCTGAAGATTGGGGAAAATTATTTAAAGAAAATAAAAATGTACCTATTAGTATTACTTTAAAAGAAATTGAAAATAGAATGAAAGCTGTTACTTTCACTGCTCCTTCTTTTAAAGAATATTATTTATTATCTTTTGTGAGAGATTTATATATTCCTAATAATATTAATTTAAATACTGAAGATTATACTGAAATTTCCAAAAGAATTTCAAAATGTTATAATCAATTTAAAGACCTTAAAGATGCTTTACATTTGAAAAAAAGAATTTTTAGATATATGAAAGAATTAGAAAATGTTAGTTTAGAAGATAATGAAGTTAAAAAAATTAATTATTCATATTCTTTTTTTGTTAAAAAAACAACAATAGCTTTTTTATTATTTCATATTTATTTAATATGTTCTTTACCAATTATAATAGCAACAAGTCCTTTTATTTGGCAAGTGAAAAAAAATGCAGAAACTGCAAGAATAAAAGCAAAACAAAAAAATCCAAATAAATTAGAAGCTTTAGATGTTGTTTCTTCAGTTAAAGTTACTCAATTTGTAAAATATTTACCTTTTATTTTTGTTTTCTTTATTATGATTATTCAATTTCTTATTAATTATTATCTATTTACTTTTACTCAAGTTAAAATTCCTTTTAAAAAAATTTTTCTTTGGTCTACTTTTATTTTCCCTTTTTATGCTTATTTAAGTGTTTTAATGTTAGATGAATTATATTTTCATTTAGATGCTATGAAAATTAGATTTATTTTCTTTTTTTATCCTAGAAATGTTTATAAATTAAGAGATACAAGAACTTCTTTAGAAATTGAAGTTAGAGAATTTATTGATAATCATATTAAAGATACTGAATATGCTAATAATCGAATTATCAAACCTATTAATGATCTTAGGAAAAATAAAGATAAAAATATGAGTGAAGATATGAAAAACGAAAATTTACAAAATCAATTAAATAATTTTTTAGATAAGTTTGGAATTAATTAATTTTTTGTTGTTCTTTATTTTACCTATAATTATTAATTATTATTTAAATTGTTTATTTTTATTTAATTTTTTATATTTTTTTATATAAATTATTTTGTCTAATGATAATTAATGGGAAAAGTATTCAAGATATTTTAAGAGAAAATGAAGAATTAATGAAAAGTAAAAAAGAACATATGAAATTATTTGGTTATAGAACTTCTCTTAATAATAATATTAATAATAATAATGATAAGAAAAAAGAGTTGAGACATTATTTAAATACATTAGAAGAAAAAACAACAAAAAATAAATTAAATGTAAATGACAATAATTTTGAAAATAAAAACCCTTTTGAAAAAAATTTAAAAGAAAATAAAAAAATTAAATTTAATAATCAAGAAAAGAATCAATTTATATCTCCAAATTATTTTATAACAGCATATAAAGAATCAAAAAAAAAAGAAAATAATTCAAAAAAATTACCTTCAAAAAATAAAAATATGAGTACTCCAAATATAAAAACAAAAAAAAAAATAATTAAGAATATAAATAAACCAAAAAGTAAGAATTTATCTAAAAATATAAGTAAAGAAAATTTTAAAAATATGAAAAATAAAAATACAAAAAGAAAAATTTCACTTGGATTTCATAATCAAAGAAATTATAATCCAGAAACTTATAATTTAAATATTCCAAAGCCAAAAACTTTTTTTCAAAGAAGAATTATGACTTCTAGAAAAATTGATGGTAAAACTGATAATGTTTCTTTATATCATATGCATAATAAAGAATGGTCTCAAAACCATATTTTAAAGGAAATGAAAGAAAATGAAAAATTGTCTTATGGTTATATTAATTATTGTCCTTATATTTAATTTAAAATTTTTTTAAAAAATTTTTTTATTTTACAATTATTTCTGTTGTTTAAAAAAATATTGTTTTACTTATTAAATGTAATGAATATTCAAAATTAAAATTTTCTGTTAAAAAAGACTTATTTAAGTTTTTTAATTTAAATATTATCATATAAATATTTTAAAAAAATACAATTGTTAAACTAATTGATTTTTTTTCATATATTCAATTATATTTTGTGAGAATTTTTTCTTTTGTTCTGAATTTGTTTTATTAAATTCTTGATAATCAAAAAAAGGATTTAATAATAATTGAATAAATTGAATATATATATTTCTACATATATTATGCATTTTTTCATTTATTTCATTTTCATTTTTTAATTCTTTAATAACACAAATTTTAGTTCCATTATTTCCTACATATCCATAAGAACCATATTCAATATCATTTTCATAAAAATTAAATAATAAACTTAAATAATTACTACTTCTATTTTTTCTCTTTAACAAATCCAAAGATGAAAAAACCATTATTTGATATTGTAAATCAAAATCCACATTATCAAAATTAAAAAAAGCAATAGGTGAATTATTCCTATCAACAATACAAATAAATTTAATTAATCCATTTATTTCCTCATAAAAACAAGCCATATAAACAATTAAAAAAAAAATAAAAAAATTTAAAAAAAAAAATATTAAAAAATTAAAAAACTTAAACATCACTTTTAATTTTCCTATTTTCCTTTTCCTTATATTTTCCATAGCAAACATAAAAAGCCATTCCAATAAAGAAACATCCTACAAGAGAATACCACATAGTGAAAATCATAGCAATATATCCTTTATCTTGGAAAATATCAATAAGTAATCCATAAATATAAGGAGCAGGTAAATATCCGAATAAATTAGAGAATAAATTAGTTATTGAATTTCCACTAGCATCTAATTCTTTAGGAACAGAATTAATAATTAAATTAGTTAAAACAGGGACAATTCCACCACCAAAAAATAAAACAAACCACATGAAAATAGTATATAAATATATATTATTAGTGAAAGTAACTGCAATAGCAAAAAATGTTGCAAGAATACCTAAAATTAAACAAAATAATAAAGATTTCATTCTATTATTTCTACATAAAATATCTTTTGTGAATGTTCCTATTAAAACTCCTAATGTTGGTGATGTGAAACATACTAATGTAAATATGAATAATCTTTCCTTTTGTCCTCTTATTAATAATATTTGATTCATATAATCACTTATCCAATATTGTACTCCTGATATTACATATATTAATCCTGATAATGCTATTACTGAATATAGGAATATTTTCTTATTTAATATTAAAGATAATTTCTCTTTTAAAGGAATGTTATCCTCATTTTCATTGTAATCATTATTTATTTTATAAACGAAAATTTCATCTCCATTCATATTAGAAATACAATATAAATTATTTTCGAAAAATTTATTAGGAACAATATAAAAAACGATTAATAATAATAGAATTAAAGTACCTTGAACAATAAAAGCACATTTCCATCCAATATCATTATTAATACTAATAGCAGCAATTAAGTATCCGACAAAAATTCCTATTGGACTAACAAATTGAACTAAAGCAATCATCATATTTTTATTATCTTTTTCTCCATATTGATTACACCAAACAGGTAAATAAATAGTAATATAACTTTGAAAAATTCCAACAATAATTCTATTAAGAAATAAGAAAGGAATATTTTCAAAATAAACAAAAGTATATAAGCAAATAGAGTTAAAAATTAAAGAAATTAAAAGTAAATTTTTTCTATTATATTCATTAATAATTGCAAAAACAATAATACTTCCAATTATATTTCCAACATAAACTAAAGAACCAAATAAACCAATTGTTTGATCCATTGTTGTTATTAATCTTAATTCATTTGTTGATGCTGGAATTGATCCATGATCCATTGAAATAAAAATATTTGAAAGAAGAAATAAAAAAAAAACAAATGAACGAGATTTTGGAGATATTTCTATTTTTTTTGATGTGTCGTATATTATGTTGTCTTGAGAATCGCTTAATGATCTATGATATAAATCAGAATTTAAATTTTCTTTTAAATATGATATGTTTTCTTCTTTTAATTTTGATATGTCACTTGAAAGATTCTCACGTGATGTCTCATTTATTTGAGATAAGTGCTTTGATATTGTTTCTTTTTCTTTCATTTTTTTTTAATTGGTTTTCAATTAAATTATTCTTTTAGTATTTTTATAGAAAGTAATTTTATTTTCTTTTTTTTTTACTTTTATTTTAAAAATTAATTTTTTTTATTTTGAGAATTTTTAATCTCGATTATTTATTTAAAATATTTTAAATAAAGGATGATCATGATTTTCAGCGCATTCACTACAAAAATTAATAGTTTTTTGGTTATAACATAAAGTACAAATATAATAATAACCATCAATTTCTTCTTTTTTACATTGAAAACATTTTATATCATGTTTAGTTCTATTAACTTTATTACAATTATTTTTCTTTTTTTCTTCAGTTGATTTATCAAAAAGTAAAACTTTAATATTTTTTGCAGCAATTAATAATTGTTCTTCAATTACTTTTTGTATTTTTTCATCAAAAGTCTTTGTCTTTTCACAAAATAATCCATGATTGAAATTCTTTTCTATTATTAATATTTCATTTATTTTTTGGTCTTTTATTTTAAAATATTTATCCTCTGAATCTATTATTTCATATTTTTCATTTTCTGTAAATGCAGTTATTATATAATTTAATATATCATTTTCATCTAAAGCAAATTCTTTCATTATCATTTTTCTAAATTCTAATAATGAGATTGGTAAATATATATTTTCCAATATAGTATCATTGAATTTTATATTTACCTTTGATTCATCCATGTTTTTATAAAAATAATTGATTTTTTATTTAAAATATACATTTTTTGTGTGAAAGATAAAAAAATAGGAAAAAAATAAAAAAAAGTTATTTTTAATGTATAGGAAAAGGAAAAACCTATTTTATTAGAATTATAATTAAATTTTTTCAATTACTTATATATATTTAGTTAATTTCTTAATATTTAACCATTCATTCGTTGCCCTCTTATCTTTTACAATCAATGTTTTGGAGAATTAAATAGTTTTACCTTTGATTTCTTGCTTAATTTATTTGGAAATTATTCGATGTAATTTTTTGGTTTAAATGAAAATATAAAAATGAAATTTATGAAAGAGTAAATAAAGAAGAAAAAAATAATATATATATTCGAATTTATCAACTTTTATGAATAAAAATGAATTGTTAATATTAAAATGTAAATTTTATCTAAATTATTTATTTTTAATTGTTTTTTACAAAAAAATAAAAAAAATAAATTAAGGATTTACATAAAATATTTTTTTCTCTTTTTATTATCGTTTTGAACTTCGTCAAAAATAGAACCATTACCACTTTGTGTATTATTTTTAGGATTATTAGGAAAAAAAGGATTATTCTCAATACTTCCAAATCCATTATTATTCATATTAAGAAAATTATTTGATTGTGAATTATTTTGAAAAACTTTAAAAATATCATTTGTATTTTGGTACATAGTATTATTAAATACATTATTTGAAACATTATTATAATTATTTGGTTGATTTATTTGAAAAGAATTATTAAAATTTAACGTAGATTGAGTTGAATTTGAAGTCATTGATTGTGTATTTTGACTAAAAGGATTATTAAAATTAATATTTGAATTCATAGAATTATTATTATTATTTATATTTTGCATATTTTGATTTAATTGGAAAGAAAAATTATTATTTGTGTTTTGATTATTTGGAATAATATTATTATTATTACTTATATTAAAAGGATTTAATATATTTTTATTTTGATTCATATCAATATCATTATTATTAGTATTTATTGTATTATTATTTCCAAAAATATTAGATTGAGTATTAAAAGGGAAATTTAAATTATTAGTATTACTATTATTATTATTATTTGAAGTAGAATAAGTAAAAGGATTTATATCATTATTATTATTATTGATTTGATTGTTTGAAAAAGGATTGTTGCTAATTAGAGTTCCTGTAAAAGGACTAATATTGCTTGTTTGGTTGTCAGAAAAAGAAATATTTTTATTATTTGAATTTGATGGAGCTATAAAAACATTATTATTATTTATTCCAGTTGAAGATGGTACTTGAAGAAAAGGATTAGTAAGTTCATTACATAAATTATGACTATTATTATTATTATTACTATTATTAGTATTAAAGTTATTTATATTATTATTAATATTGTTATTTATATTATTAACATTATAATTATTATTTGAAGTTTTATTATTAGTATTTTCATTTTGATTATTACTCTTTATTATTGTACTATTTATTCCAAATGTTATTTCACTTTGATTATTATTTATATTTATAGAATCATTTTTGAAAATATTATTATTGTTGTCATTAATTGTTCCAAAAACATTTATTTTTTCATTGTTTTCTAAAATTTTATTATTTGAAATATTATTTTGATTTGAAGTATAATTTCCATTTTCTATATTGTCATTTGTTATATTTTTTAAAGTAAATGAATTTGAAATTTCATCTGCTTTTTTTTCTTCTTTTACAATTTCTTCTTTTTTTTCAATTTTCTTATTATTGTTATTATAATTACTTTCATTTATATTTTCTGAAAGAACAGTTAAAGGATTTGTTGATTCACTGTCAGTTTTAATTTTTTCAAGATTTTTTTTACTTTCAACATCAAATTCAACTTCTTCTTTTTTTTCTTCTGCATCTTCAATTTTTTCTTCATCTAATTTCTTTTCTTCTTTTTGTTCATCTATTTTCTTTTCTTCATTTTTTTCTTCTAATTTATCATCTTTTTTAGAATCCTCATTTTTAATGTTTTCATTTTCATCTTTTGGATCACTATTCATTTTCTTTCTCATTTCCACAGATTTACATCTAATACATCTCATTATTTAAACTTGATTATTTTAAAAAGAATTTATCTGCTATAATTCGATTAATAAAAACTATAAAATTAATTTTATAGAAAATAAATGAAAT
>JAEEGK010000790.1_pt1 | contig 79034 bp, 73 predicted proteins | sample 8958771 | NCBI WGS metagenome assembly JAEEGK01 (sample SAMN16246547, study PRJNA631951) | gut metagenome | biome: gut microbiome; feature: rumen; material: SC-attached | host: Bos | place: Iran: Karaj | collected 2018-10
AGCAACTCGCACCAGTTGATTTCCTTCACCTTTTTATATAGTTCATCAGGATTCTTGGCGAAGAAATTCTTGAAAGGCTTCAACACCTTTAGGGCTGTGCGCACCTCATAATTAATACGGTACATCAGTTCCTTGTTGCCTTCGCAAATCACGGCGCGGTGCATCGGTCGCACATTCTTCGCCCCAAGGGCCTTGATTTCCCGAGCCAGCACTTCCTCAAGTCCGGCTGCAGTCTTGGTGATGAGTTGGTAGTTGTCTTCCATGTTATTGAGCTTGTCGAAATATGTTATTGAGCTTGTCGAAATATGGGTTCATTTTTTGTGCAAAAATAGGGATTTTGTTTAAATGTTTACTGTTGAAATGATAATTCGACGTAGTCAATTGTTTAATTGTTGAAAAGATGCCTTTGCTGCCAACAATTAAACGAATAAACAGTTCAACAATTCAACAAATTAATTACTTTTGCGGCCACAATTAGCATTAACTATGAAAGAAGTCAGAGTAAGATTTGCCCCCAGCCCGACGGGTCCCTTGCACATCGGGGGTGTGCGCACAGCATTATATAACTATTTGTTCGCCAAAAAGAATGGCGGCAAGATGATCCTCCGTATCGAGGACACCGACCAAACCCGATTCGTGCCAGGTGCCGAGCAATATATCGTGGAGTCCTTGGACTGGTGCGGCATCAAGTTCGATGAGAGCGACTATGTGGGTGGCGAGTTCGGTCCCTACAAGCAGAGCAACCGCAAACACCTTTATAAACAATACAGCGACGAGTTGCTGGAAAAAGGCTGCGCCTACATCGCCTTCGACACGGCCGAGGAACTCGACAAATACCGCAAGGAAGCCGAAGCCAACAAGCAGACCTTCATCTACAATTGCCAAAGCCGCAAGCACTTGCGCAACAGTTTGACAATGAGTAAGGAAGAAGTCGACAAACTGATTGCTGATGGTACACCTTACACCGTGCGTTTCATGATTCCCGAGGACCGCGAAATCGTGATGCACGACCTCATCCGTGGCGAGGTGCATGTGCAGACCAATACGCTCGACGACAAGGTCTTGTTCAAGAGCGATGGCATGCCGACCTACCACCTGGCCAACATCGTCGACGACCACCTGATGCAAATCAGCCATGTCATCCGTGGCGAGGAATGGCTGCCTTCGATGCCGCTCCATGTCATGCTTTATGAGGCTTTCGGTTGGGAAGCTCCACAATTTGCCCACCTGCCCCTGTTGCTTAAACCCGATGGCAACGGCAAGCTCAGCAAGCGTGATGGCGACCGCCTTGGTTTCCCCGTCTTCCCCATGTATTGGGTCGACCCAAAGACCGGCGACACGGCCATGGGTTACAAGCAGTCGGGCTATTATCCAGAGGCCTTCATCAACATGCTGGCTTTGTTGGGTTGGAATCCTGGCACAGAGCAAGAGATTTTCACCATGGAAGAGCTCATCCAGGCCTTCTCGCTGGAGCGTTGCAGCAAGAGCGGAGCCAAGTTCAATGTGGAAAAGACCAAGTGGTTCAACCACGAGTGGCTCATGCGCAAGTCAAACGAAGAGGTCGGCAAGGATTACCAGGCTTGGCTGAAGGCAGAAAAGGACATCGATGCACCACTTGATTTCGCTGTGAAAGTGGCTGGTTTGGTGAAAGATAGAGTCAACTTCGTGAAGGAGATTTGGGATCAGAGTTTCTTCTTCTTCGAGGCTCCTACGGAATACGACCCCGTGACGGTGAAGAAACGCTGGAAGGAAAACTCTGCCGAGACCATGCTCAAGGTGAAGGAAGTCATCAAGGACATCGAGCCTTTCACTTTGGCCAATATTGACGAGACCTTGAACAACTGGATTACTTCCAATGAGTTGAATATGGGTCTGGTAATGAATGGCTTGCGTCTGATGGTAGTGGGTGCCGGCAAGGGACCGCACATCGGCGAAATCCTCGAACTTTTGGGCAAGGAAGAGACCTTGAAGCGTATTGTCGCTGGCGTTAAGGTTTTAGGTTAGAAGAAATTGAAGACTAGTGAAAATGACTATGACTGGTTTCCATCTTGAGTAAAGCGGTCATAGTCATAGTCACGAGTCATAGTAAAACAGATGAAAAAAGCGGTCAAAATATCTCTCATCGTTCTTGGCTGCATCTTGGGGTTGTTGCTGGCAGCGGTACTTTTGGTGTCGCCAATTGCAAAATGGTATATCGAGAAGCACGACAAGGAACTGATTGGTCGTGAGTTGACCATCGGGAAATTGTGGGTCAATGTGGTGTCGGGAACGGTGAAAATCAATGATTTGACGCTGTATGAAGACGATGCCAAGACTTCTTTCGTGAGTTTCGATCATTTCGATACCCGAATCAAGGTTTGGGATTTGTTGGACAATCGACTTTGGGTGAAACACGCTCTGCTTTCGGGGCTGAAGGTCAACATTGAGCAGGACCGTACTTGGTTCAACTTCGACAGCATGGTGCAGCATTTCGCTTCCGATGAACCCAAAGAAGAGAAAAGCTCATCTAATTTTGGCTTGATTTTCAACGATGTAACCATCGAAAAGAGCTATCTTCGCTATACCGACTTGGATATCGGGAGCGAGTTCAACCTTCGCGATATTGCCATCCATGTGCCTTTTGTCGATTTGTCGGACATGAAGACCAATGTTGGCCTCGACCTTTGCCTTGCCGACAGTGCCACCTTGCATACCGATTTGCACCTGTCGCAGAATGCAGAAGAGTATTTTATCAACCTAAAAGTGAAAGATTTAGGTATCGATATCATCGAGCCTTATCTGCAACAAACCTTGGCGGTCGACTCGCTGCAAGGTCTGCTTTCCCTTGATCTTTCCGCTGAGGGGCGCACGGAGCACATCCTCGATTTCGACATGAAAGGTGACATCGTCATCAACGACCTTTCATTATGCGACAGTGGCGGCTATAAATTGGGTCACATTGATTCCATTTGGACCGACATTGGGCGGTTCAATCTGAATCAAAATGTATTGACTTTGAATAGATTGCGTCTATCTGGTCTTGAAACTGCCTATATTGTCAATGCCGACAGCACCACCAACTTCGACCTTTTTCTCGGCCATGTGCATCATCACGACACCACGGTTTATGAAAAGATCATCGACACAGTGGCCTCGGCCATCGAAGAGGTGCAGGAACGCAGAACCCTTTCCATCGGCATCAACGAACTCCAACTTGACAAGATTAATCTTGAGTATCAAGACTATACCTTGCCCAATCCTTTCATTTATGAAATCTCCGACATTCGAATCACTTCCAGAGGTTTTACCTTGACGGGCAACAACGCTGTCCACTTGGATGCCTTGCTGAACAAGGAGGGTCGACTTAATATGCAATGGCAAGGCGATGTTCATGGTTTGGACAACCACGACCTCACCCTGATGTTGAGCAATGTGAAAGTCTCAGATTTCTCGCCTTACGTTCAACAGATGTTCGGGTATCCGCTGGAAAGTGGCACCCTTTCATTCCGTAGCCAGAACAAGATTGTCAACGGCAACCTTGAGGGTATCAACAAGTTGCAGTTGGCCTCGCCCGCAGTGGGCGACAAGATGAAGAATGTCGAACCACAATACCCCAAGATTCCGCTGAAGCTCGGTCTTTATTTGCTCACCGATAAAAACCATAACGTCAGCATCGACCTTCCCATTTCGGGCAACCTCAATGATCCTCAATTCTCTTACCGCAAGGCTTTGCTGAAGGTGTTCGGTAACCTGTTGGTCAAGGTAGTGACTTCGCCGTTCCGGTTGTTCTCGGACGATGACGACATACAATATGTTCCTTTCGACTTGCTTCACCCTGATTTCACCGCTGAGGAATACACAATGCTTGACAATGTGGCCTCCACCTTGAGTCTTCAGCCCAATTTGTCCGTCATCTTTGAGCAGCGAGTGAATTACGAGGAGACCCTTCAGCGCCTGTGTAACATGCAGTTGCAGCGCGATTATTATCTCTCGCAACATCCCGAAATCGACTCCACGGGCATCGACTTTCTCACCAACGAAGCCATTCAATCCATCAAGTTGAGCGACAAAGGCTTATGTAGTTTTGCTGCGCAGTTCTCGGGGAAGGAAAAGCTATCATCAAAGCGAGATGTCGAAATGGTTGCACACATCGTTTATCAAGCAAAATCAAAGGTCATTTTGTCGAGGCTGATGGATAGAAGGAACGCTTTGCTTTCCAATTATCTGCTGAATATCAAAGGATTGTCAAGCAATCAGGTTTCCGTGACCAAAATGGATGAAGCTTCGCTGGAAGCCTACAACAAGACCTCAAGATATGAGTTGCAGGTGGTTACCCAAGAGGAAATGGAATTCGAATTAATAGACCACTAATTGTTTGGCAACCAATCCTTTTTCAGTCCTAATTTTGACAACATAAACTCCTGATGCCAAATCGCTTGTGTTGAGCGTGCATTTGCTTGTCCCATTCAGAGTCATCGTTTCGATTTGCTGTCCCAGGAGATTGTGGATGCTGACATTCAGCATGTTGTTGTCAGCGAGGATCGTGACCGATTCATGGGCTGGATTGGGGTACATCGCCACATTCACAGATTCAGTTTCTGTGACGCCGTCGTTGTTGATGCCTGCCAAGGTAGCCACCAAGCCCAGATTGAGTTCGGTGAAGCGTTTGCATTGTTCCAAGTTGTTGACGCTCAATCCCAAGACATCGTTGCGCGAGTGGATGAATGGCGAGCTGGCATGTACATCTTCGAAAGGATGCACGGCAGGGTAGCCGTTGCGGTTGAAGGATGAGTAGTCGCTGTCGCCCCAAGCCAGCCATTGTTGACAAATGGGCATCTCGGGGAAGTAGACATGGCTGAAGTTGTAGACGAAATCAGCAATAAGCGAATCCTGGGTAGTGTACATCAGATGGACATGGATGTCGGAGCCTTCTTCAAGGTAGCCAGTCATGTCGAGGTTAAAGTAGCCCACGATGTCCATGTTTTGAGCGGCACAATCTTCTGCGTAGGCTTCGCTACCCACAAGGCCAAGCTCTTCGGCACACCAGTTGGCATAGATGATGGTACGGTCGAAAGTGTGATGGCTTAAAAGACGGGCAGTTTCAAGAATACCAGCCACGCCCGAGGCATTGTCGTCAGCACCAGGCGAGCGGATCGTGTCAGGGTCGTAGCCGTCCCAAGCGTAGGAATCGTAATGTGCGCCGCAAATCACGAATTCTTCGGGCGTCCTTGTGCCCCATTGCACGGCAAGGATATTGTCGCCCGTTTCAGTGATGCTCAGGTTATGGAGTTTGAAATCGTGCTTGATGACCGTGTCGACGGGCAAAGTCTGGTAATGCTCATACAACCAATCCTGTACATCATAAATATAGCGGCTGTCGTAACGGCGTGTGTGATAGGAACATAAGTGTTCGATGTTCGCCTTGATGCTGTCAATCGAGACAGAATCCATAAGCCCACGGATCTCGGAGTTTTCTGCCGTGACGACAGGATAAGTGTGCTCAAAAAGATGCGGCGCCTGTGCTTTGATGGCGAAGCTCCCCGCCAAAAGCAATGCGATAATCATAAATCTCTTCATAACTTTAAACTCTTAACTTTAAACAAATTACTCTAAACTCTAAACTTTAAACTCTCAACTCTCAACTCTCAACTCTCAACTGACTCTCAACTCTCAACTCTAAACACTCAACTCTAAACTAACCCCTTAACATGCGGCTTTCCCGCAATAAAATCCTTCAAATAAAACGGCTCGAAATAGGCCACATCGACAAATTGTTGCTTTTGCAAAGCCTGTTCGGCCAAAGTCCGCATATAGGCTGCCGAAGGTTTGAAACCGTCGATGATATTGATATTCGGTTGGTTTTCAAAGAGTTTGCTTAACTTTGGAGCGCCATCGCCGAAAAGCCACAAACGATGGTCTTTACCGAGTTCGTCGAAGGTATGCTCATCAATGACCATGGCAGCAGTGTCGTTGATTCTCTGTAAGTTGGCATCGAAGACCGAGGCATATACCTCCATCCGACGTGCATCAATCATAGGGATAAGCAGGTCGTTGGGCTCGATTTGGCTGCCTAACTTTTCCTTCATCCCGTGTGCCATGGCTTCAAGTGTGTCGATGGCCATCAGTGGGAGGTCGGCGGCATAGCAGATGCCTTTGGCAGTGCTCACACCGATGCGCAAGCCCGTGTAGGAGCCCGGACCTTGGCTCACCGCCACTGCATCCAACTTGGAATAATCGATTCCTGCTTCTTCCATCACCTCACGGATAAAATTGGTAATCTTTTCAGAATGAGCGTTTTGTCCTTCTGTCTCGCGCAAGGCTATGGTGCAACAGGCCGAGTTGAGTGCGACCGAACAAACAGGTGTTGCCGTTTCCAAACAAAGTATCATAGTTTATGACTTTTTATGCGGCAAAAATAGTGTTTTTTGGACGATGAAAACAGCCCATTTTGAGCTATTATTAATTTTTATATTAAATTAATTGCAAAACCGCAGAAAATCGTATCTTTGCAAGATTAATATGCCATTTTGGGCAATTTTGTATATGGTTGAAATAAAGTTCGTTAAGTAATCTTGATGGGACTTAGGAGGCGAAGCTGTATTATGACGGAATCAAAAATATTCATTTCAAAAGCCACTCAACGCAACTGGGACAAGCTGAAAAACAGCGGTGCTGACCGATTGACGCGAAGAGCCAACAAGAGCCGTTCGCAGAAAATCATCACACCCGAAGGCTATGTGATGGCGGGTAGCCTGCCACGTTTTGTGGAGGAGTTGAAGGCTGCTTACTATCCCATCGATGACTTGATTTTCAGCCTCTGCGCCATGTATTTGGAGCATAACAAGGTGAACGAGGCCAACAGAAGCCGTTTCTTCGAGGAATACACGCAGTATCAACGCATTGACCTTGAAGTGCCGCGTCAGATTTTGAAAAACCGACAAGACGACTGGATTGGTTTCATTTATCAGTCGCTGACGGCGGAAGGTAGCCGCATCTTGAAAGGACTTTATTATACCAAGCCTGTGATTGTCAACGAGATGCTTTCCGACATCCGTGTCTTGAACGGTGAGAGATTCCTTGACCCTTGTTGTGGCAGCGGCATCTTCCTTCTGAAAGTCCAACACGCCCAGATGGAACAGCTTTATGGCATCGACAACGATCCGCTTGCCGTGATGATTGCCAAAGCCAACCTGATGGTAAAGTTCAATGAATCGTCGGTTTATCCACAGATTTACCAGATGGACTTCCTGCTTCACGCAGCCTCGGCTTTGGGTGATTTGCGTTTTGACTACATTCTCACGAATCCGCCATGGGGCACTGAAAAAGGCAAACTACATGCCTCAGAAATCATACAATCAAAGGAGAAGGCATCCCTGTTTTTCACCGAATCGTTTAAGTTCTTGAAAAAGAATGGAATACAGCATTTTCTTTTGCCTTCATCTGTGCTGAAAATCAAGGTACATGCCGACCTGCGCCGTTTTGTGACGCACGAGACGTACATTGAGAGCCTGAAATGCTATCGTGAGCGATTCAAAGGTGTATTCACCGATTTTGTCAGTTTGAAAGTCAGCAGGAAACCTATTTTTGGAAGCCAGAATTACTTGGTGTATGGTGCCAACAACGAGGTGTCGAGGAAGGAGTTTAAACTTGTTGAAGACGACTTCTGTGCTATTCCCATGCTTAATGACCGTGATGAAGCTATTATCGGCAAGGTGGAGCGTTTGCGTCACGATGACCTCTCACATAGCCAATGGGCTTTGGGCATCATTACGGGAAACAATGCCAAAGTGCTGAAAGACAGACCGAGAAAAGACTTGGAACCCATTTATACGGGTAAGGACATTAGCAAATACAGCCTGAAAAAGGTCAGCCGCTATGTCAAATACAATCGTGCTGATTTTCAGCAGTGTGCAAAGGACGAGTTGTATAGGGCGAAGGAAAAGTTGGTGTATAAGTTTGTCTCAGGTCATCTTTGCTTTACCTACGACGACAAGCAGCGTTTGTTCCTCAACAGTGCCAACATTCTCATTCCCGAAGTGGATGGCATGAGTGTGAAGACGGTGTTGGCGTTTTTGAATTCCTCGTTGTTCAATTTCTTGTATGTCAAGCGGTTCAACGACCTCAAGATATTGAAGGGCAACCTCTCGACTTTGCCATTCCCGAAGATAACGCCAGAGCAAGACCAACAACTCTCAGCTCTTGTCGACCGCGCTTTGGACGGGGATAAAGAAGCGCAAAAGGAGATTGATGGGATGATTATTGATTTGTATCAGTTTAACAAAGAAGAAAGGAATACGATACAGGAGCACTAGTAGCAGGAAGTCCCAAAGCGTGAGGGATGGCGGGTCCTTGCCCGCCATGAGGGTCTCCCGCTCTGGGTTTATCAATAAAGCCCTGTTTTTCTGATAGCCATTTCCTAGTACTTAACCAAAACTCAACCCAAACGACTATCTCACCCCTAAACCCCTCATAGCGGGCTTGACCCGCTATCCCTGACACGAACCGACTACTCTAATGACTCTCCAAGGAATAGTATACATACTTACCAACAAGAACAAAACCACTCTTTATATTGGCGTGACAAGAGACCTTCAGCGACGGATTGCAGAGCATAAGCTTCACATCAATGCAGGCTTCTCTGATCGTTACAACTTGGAGATGCTGGTCTATTATGAGATATACGAACGACTTGACACAGCAATTCATAGAGAAAAGCAATTGAAGAAGTGGCATAAGGAATGGAAAGAAGCGTTGATAAACGACTTTAATCCGGAGTGGAAGGACTTGACAGAAGACATTGGTGTGGATAAAGAGTATATACAAAGTGTAAAAGAAACATACGATACAGGAGCATTAGTAGCAGGAAGTCCCAAAGCGTGAGGGATGGCGGGTCTTTGCCCGCCATGAGGGTCTCCCGCTCTGGGTTTATCAACAAAGCCCTGTTTTTCTGATAGCCATTTCCTAGTACTTAACCAAAACTCAGCCTAAACGACTATCTCTCCCCCAAATCCCTCATAGCGGGGTTGACCCGCTATCCCTGACACGAACCGACTACTCCAAGCTCTATTAGGCAATAGCAAATTACAGAAAACAGAATGAACATCCTAGTCACAGGCGGTGCCGGATATATCGGATCGCATACTTTAGTAGAATTGAACGTTGCAGGACACGAGACCGTAGTCGTCGATAACCTCTGCAACTCCAACCGCAAATCATTGGAGCGCGTTGCAGAGCTGACGGGCAAAGAAATCCCGTTTTATGAAGTCGACATCCGCGACCGCGAAGGCCTCAACCGCGTGATGGAAGCCCATCATTTCGATGCTTGCATCCACTTTGCTGGCTTGAAAGCCGTGGGCGAGAGCGTGGAGAAGCCCTGGGAATACTACGAAAACAACATCAGTGGTACGCTGACATTGCTGGATGTGATGCGCCAACATGGCTGCAAAAACATCATCTTCTCCTCATCGGCTACTGTCTATGGCGACCCAGCCATCATTCCCATCACGGAGGAATGCCCTAAAGGACACTGCACCAACCCTTACGGCCAAACCAAAAGCATGCTTGAGGAAATCATGATGGACATGCAGAAGGCTGACAAGGAGTGGAATATCGTATTGTTGCGTTACTTCAACCCCATTGGAGCGCATCCGAGCGGCAGGATAGGGGAGAACCCTAACGGCATCCCGAACAACTTGATGCCCTATGTCACCCAAGTGGCGGTGGGCAAGCGTCCCGAGTTGGGTGTCTTTGGCAACGACTATGACACGCCTGATGGCACCGGTGTTCGTGACTACATCCATGTCGTGGACTTGGCTCGTGGCCATGTGGCAGCCTTACAAGCCATCGAAAGGAACTGCGGCTGTGCCATCTATAACCTCGGCACTGGGCAAGGTTACTCGGTGCTTCAAGTGGTGAGGACTTTTGAGAAGGTCAACGGCATCAAGATTCCATACAGCATCAAGCCACGCAGGGCGGGCGACATTGCCACTTGTTATTCCAATCCCGCCAAGGCGGAGAAGGAACTGGGCTGGAAGGCACAATATGGTTTGGAAGAGATGTGCCGCGACTCGTGGAACTGGCAGAAAAACAATCCCAATGGGTATTGATACATTCACTCATATGCACATGATTTTTTATCCATCGGTTTTCAAGCATAACGGCAAACGCTATGGTGTCGTTGTCAGTCCTTTTCCGTAATCATTGACTGGGACGACGGGCATAACCCGAACCTAGTCAAAACGTCAGATAATAAATTAACTAATTGAAAACTAAATTAATACTAACAAACATAAATGGATAAAGTAACTATCATAGACTACGACCGGATTTACAAGAACTTCATTGATGAGAAGTACTTGCACGGTCATGATGAATACTACTACCGCAACCAACAGGTGAAAAAACCAGAATGCGGTTGGCGGCACTTGCATACTGATGAGATTGAGCGCTTGGTAAAAAACAGCAACTCGGCCACCAACTGGGACGACATTTGGGTGACGGATGAATTCGATACCAACATGGTGCACAACAACCATTTCTTCGGCATGGTGCGCATTGGTCGTATCAACCGTAAAGTGTTGCAATATCACGACCTTCGTGTGCCGGTCGGTATTTCCAACAGTAGTATCATTTCCTGCGATATTGGCGATGACGTGGCCATCCACGATGTGCATTACATGGCCAACTACATCATTGGAGACAGAAGCATCCTCTTCAACATTCAGGAAATCTCTACCACCGACCACTCCAAGTTCGGCAACGGCACCATCAAGGAAGGCGAGCCCGAGGATGTGCGTGTGTGGCTTGAGGTGATGAACGAAATCGGGAGCCGCAAGATCTTGCCTTTCGATGGCATGATCACTGCCGATGCCTATCTTTGGGCGAAATATACCGATGACACCAAGCTGCAAGAACGTCTTAAGGAAATCACTCAGGCCAGTGTCGACTTCCACCGTGGCTACTACGGTACTATTGGCGAATCGTGCGTCATCAAGAACTGTTGGATTCTGAAGGATGCCAAGGTTGGACCACATTGCTATATCAAAGGGGCAAGTAAACTGAAAAACATCACTATCAACTCATCGGAAGAGGAGCCTTCGCAAATCGGTGAAGGGGTCATCTTGGTGAATGGTGTGACGGGTTATGGTTGCCGCATCTTCTATTCCGTGGTGGCCACCCGTTTCGTGTTGGGCGACAACTGCAACCTGAAATATGGTGCGCGCCTCATCCACTCCGTTTTGGGCGACAACTCCACCATCTCGTGCTGCGAGGTGCTGAACAATCTCATTTTCCCGTCTCATGAGCAGCATCACAACAACTCGTTCCTCATCTCGGCTTGCGTGATGGGACAAAGCAATATGGCTGCCGGTGCCACCATGGGTTCCAACCACAACAGCCGCGCCACCGATGGCGAGATTGTGGCCTCGCGTGGCTTCTGGCCTGGACTCTGTTCCAGCGTGAAGCACTCGTCGAAGTTCGCCTCTTTCACCTTGCTGTCGAAGGCCGACTATCCCAGCGAGCTCAACATTATGTTGCCCTTCTGCTTGGTCAACAACAATACGGCCAAGAACGAGTTGGAAGTTATGCCCGCTTATTGGTGGATGTATAACATGTACGCCATTGCGCGTAATACCTCGAAATACATCAGCCGCGACAAGCGCAAGCGCAAAATCCAAAACATCGAGTTTGAAACCCTTGCTCCCGACACGGTGGAAGAAATCATCGAAGGTCGCAAGTTGCTCGAAGTTTGGGTAGCCAAGGCTTATCTTCGCACTAAGGGCGAGGATCCTGAGAAATATGAGTATTACGACTTGCGCGAATGCGGTAAGAACCTTCTTGACAACGAACCCGATACGGTGAAATCCTTGAAGGTCTTCGGCGAACATATGGAGAAAGGCAAACGCAAAGTACGCATCCTCAAACCTTTGGAGGCTTACCATGCCTATGGCGACATGATTATTTACTATGCCGTCAAGACCTTGATGCATTACTTGGAGAACCATCCCGACATCGATATGGAGACCATCGTGAACCACATGAAAGGCAAGCGTCTCCGCAAGTGGATCAATCTCGGTGGTCAGACCATGCCTGTGGAATATGCCGACCAGTTGCGCGCAGATATTCGTGATGGTGTGCTCAACACTTGGGACGAGATCCATCACCGCTATGACGAGCTTTGGGAAAACTATCAGGCTGAGAAACTGCATCATGCCTACTTTGCGTTGATGTTCCTTTACAAGGATGAGACGGATGTGCTCACCGAAGAGATGTGGCATGAGAATTTGGATGAAGCCATCCGTATCCAGCATTTCATCTGCGACCAAGTGTACGAAAGCCGCAAGAAAGACTACGAGAACGAATTCCGTAACGCCACCTTCCGCAACGAGGATGAGAAACTGGCCGTTGTCGGCAGCATCGACGATGTCAGTTTTGTCAAACAGATCCGCAAGGAAACCGAGGAATTCATTGCATTAATTCAAAAATACAGAAAAACCCATTAATCCTGTAGAGACGTAGCGCGCTACGTCTCTACCAACCAACAATTAAACAATTAAACAATCAACAAATCAACAACATACAACCATGAGAGTCATTATCGAAAAAAACTACGACGCCATGTCGCGTTGGGCTGCTAACCATATCGTTGAACGCATCAATGCCTTCAAGCCAACCGCTAAGAAACCCTTCATTCTGGGTCTGCCTACGGGCTCCACGCCTATCGGCACCTATAAGGAACTGGTGAAGCTTTACAAGAAAGGCCAAGTCTCCTTCAAGAATGTGGTCACCTTCAACATGGACGAATATGTCCGCATCCCTGAGGACCACCCCGAGAGCTACCACAGCTTCATGTGGAACAACTTCTTCAAGCATATCGACATCAAGAAGGAGAATGTCAACATCTTGAACGGTAACGCTGAAGACCTTGAGGCCGAATGTGCCCGCTACGAGGAGAAGATCAAGAGCTACGGCGGCATCGACCTCTTCATGGGCGGCATTGGCCCCGATGGCCACATCGCCTTCAACGAGCCCGGAAGCTCTTTGACTTCACGTACTCGTGTGAAGACCCTCACTTCTGACACGATCATCGCCAATTCCCGCTTCTTCGACAACGATATCAATAAAGTGCCGAAGACTGCCCTCACCGTGGGTGTAGGTACCGTCATGGACAGCCGCGAGGTGATGATTCTGGCCAATGGTCATGGCAAAGCCCGTGCTTTGGCCCATGCCATTGAGGGTGCCGTTAGCCAAATGTGGACCGTCAGCGTGCTGCAGATGCATCCGAAAGGCATCATCGTTTGCGACGATGCCGCCTGCGACGAAATGACCTACGGTACTGTGAAGTACTTTAAGGATATCGAAAAGAATAATTTGTAATAGCTATTGGCTATTGGCTTCTGGCCTCTGGCAGCTTGAACGTTGCTTTTAAGGTCAGAAGCCAAGCCTGAAGCAATGTGTAATAAAAAACAAATTAGGTTATGAGAAACTTTAAGAATTACGAGATATGGATTGATTCCATTGAATTGACAGATGTTATCTATGATATTTGTGAGAGCTTTCCTAAGAATGAACTCTATCAATTAGGAAGTCAAATGGAAAGAGCCGTTGTTTCTATCCCTTCAAACATAGCAGAAGGAGCAGGGAGAAGATCGGAAGCGGAATTTGCCCATTTTCTTGATATTGCTTTAGGTTCTGCCTACGAGTTGGAAACACAACTTATTATAGCTAAAAGAAGAAAATATCTTTCGGTTGAATTGTTTGAAACTACCGATGAAAGTATTATGAGTCTTCAAAAAAGAATAGGATCGTTCATAGCAACAATAGTAGGAGAAAAATAACTTGGACTCGTGGCGGTTGGCTGTAGAAAGCTGAAAAAAGAAATAAAAGTCTATGCTTAGTTGAAGCGGCTAGAAGCCAAAAGCCAGAGGCCAGAAGCCAAACAAAAATGAAAAACTTCGCGATAATCGGCGTTGGTGGTTACATTGCCCCGCGTCACCTCAAAGCCATCAAAGACACAGGTAACAACCTAGTTTCCGCTTACGACAAAAGCGACAGCGTAGGCATCATGGACAGCTATTTTCCCAAGGCTGCCTTCTTTACCGAACAGGAACTTTTCGACCGCCACAACACCAAGTTGCGCGACAGCGGCACCAACATTGACTTTGTAAGCATCTGCACGCCTAATTACCTGCATGATGCCCATACCCGTTACGGTTTGCGTCTCGGTGCCGATGTCATCTGCGAGAAGCCTCTTGTGCTCAACCCTTGGAACATCGATGCCTTGCAGAAGGTGGAACAGCGTCAGGGTCATAAGGTCAATACCATCCTGCAGCTGCGCCTACACGACAAGATCGTTGCGCTCAAGAAGAAAGTCGAGGAAGGCCCGAAAGACAAAATCTATGACATTGACCTGACCTACATCACTTCACGTGGCAATTGGTACTATGCCTCATGGAAAGGTGATGTCAACAAGAGCGGTGGCATTGCTACCAACATTGGCGTGCATTTCTACGATATGCTGAGCTGGATTTTCGGCGACGTGACAAAGAACATCGTCCACGTGGCTTCGCACGACCGTGTGGCAGGATATCTTGAACTGAAGCGTGCCCGTGTGCGTTATTTCCTTAGCATCAACGCCGACACCCTGCCGGAGAATGCTGTGGAAGGTGAGAAGCGCACCTATCGCACCATCATGATTGATGGCGAGGAGTTTGAGTTCAGTCAAGGGTTCACCGAGCTGCACACCAAGAGCTATGAGAAAATCCTGGCTGGTCATGGCTTCGGCTTGGAGGACGCCCGCCGTTGCATCGAGATTGTGTATGAGATTCGCAATGCGAAGCCTGTCGGCCTCATCGGTGATTATCATCCCATGGCCAAGCTCCCACTGAGCGGACACCCGTTTGGTTGGAAATAATAAATAACCATAATAATATATGAAAGACACAAAAATCTGCGTCATAGGCTTGGGCTATGTGGGTTTGCCCCTTGCCCGCCTATTTTCAACAAAGTTCGAAACCATCGGTTTCGATATGAACCAGCGTCGTGTGGATGCCCTGATGACGGGTCACGACGCTACCCTTGAGGTCAGCGACGAGCTGCTTCAAGATGCCATCAAGAACCACGGCTTCCGTTGCACCACCAATCTTGAGGAAATCAAGAAGTGCAACTTTTATGTAGTGGCCGTGCCCACCCCTGTCGACCGCGACAACCGTCCCGACCTGCGTCCCCTTTGGGGTGCTTCCGAAACAGTCGGCAAGGTCATCAGTAAAGGTGACGTGGTGGTCTATGAGTCAACGGTTTATCCCGGCGTGACCGAAGAGGAATGCCTGCCTGTGGTGGAACGTGTCAGTGGACTGAGATTCAACGTCGACTTCTATGCCGGCTACAGCCCCGAGCGCATCAACCCCGGCGACAAGCAGCACACCGTGGAAAAGATCAAGAAGGTGACTTCAGGTAGCACACCCGAGATTGCCGATTATGTGGACAACGTCTACAACAGTGTTCTCGTCAACGGCACGCACAAAGCCCCGAGCATTAAGGTGGCTGAGGCCTCCAAGATTATTGAGAACTCGCAGCGCGATGTCAACATCGCCTTTATGAACGAATTGGCGAAGATTTTCAATGCCATGAATATTGATACGCATGACGTGATTGAAGCCGCCAGCAGCAAGTGGAACTTCATCAAGCTGAGTCCAGGCTTGGTCGGCGGTCACTGCATCAGTGTTGACCCGTATTATCTCATCCAGAAGGCTCAAGTATACGGCGTGCTGCCCCGCGTGATGAGCAATGCACGTCGTCTCAACGATGGCATGGGTGCCTATGTGGCCAACCAGACCATCAAGTGCATGAACAAGAAAGGTGTGATGGTGAAGAACGCCAAGATACTCATCTTGGGCATCACCTTCAAGGAGAACTGCCCCGACATCCGTAACACCAAGGTGGTTGACATCTTCAACACCTTGCGCGAGTACACCCCCAACATCACAGTTTACGACCCTTGGGCCAATGCTGAGCATGTGTTCCAAGAGTATGGCGTGACGGTGACCAACGAAGTCCCGAAAGCCCAATTCGACGCGGTCATCCTCGCCGTGGCACACAAGGAGTTCTTGGATATGGACGTGAAGGCCTTTGCCAAAGAAGGTGGGGTCATTTATGACGTGAAGGGTATTTTGCCCCGTGGGATTATTGACGGACGTTTGTAGTTTTTAATAAGTGTAGAGTAGAGTGTTTAGAGTTTAGAGTAGTTAATAGTTTAAAGTTAATAAGTATGGAAGTATTTGGATATCGTAAATTAATAGCTTATCAGAAAGCTAAAGAAGTAGTTAAGAAAACATATAAACTCTTAAAGAAGTTTCCTCCTGAAGAACGTTATGCGATGTGTGACCAACTTCGCAGAGCATCACTTTCGATAACCTCCAATATAGCCGAAGGAGTGAATCGTTTTTCAGTGAAAGACAAGGCGCATTTTATTGAAATAGCATACGGCTCGTTGATGGAAGTCTCTTCTCAATTTGAGATTGCAGAAGAATTGGAATACATTTCTTCAGAAGACAGATAGAGTATGGATATGCTGATTGAAGAAGATGCTCGTTTGCTTTCTGGTCTTTTGAACTCCTATAAACCCTCTTCAGAATCATAAATAAACTATCAACTCTCAACTTTCCACTGACTCTAAACATTACACACTATACTCTAAACTTCCCACTGACTCTAAACTCTAAACTTTAAACTCTAAACTAGAAAAAATGAACATCGCAGTAGCAGGCACAGGCTACGTCGGCCTGAGTATCGCCACTTTGTTGGCGCAACACAATCATGTGATTGCAGTAGATGTCATCCCTCAAAAGGTAGAGCTTATCAACCAACGAAAGTCACCTATTCAGGATAAATACATCGAAAAATATTTGGCTGAAAAAGACCTTGACCTGACTGCTACACTTGACGGCGCTTCGGCATACAAGGATGCCGAGTTCGTCGTCATTGCCACTCCAACCAACTACGACCCTCAGAAAAACTTCTTCGACACAAGCCATGTGGAGGAAGTCATAGATTTAGTGCTAACGGTCAACCCTGATGCTGTAATGGTGATCAAGAGCACCATCCCCGTGGGCTACACCCGTAGCCTTTACGTAAAATATGCGGCCAAAGGTGTAAAACAGTTCAATTTGCTCTTCTCGCCCGAGTTCCTCCGTGAGAGCAAAGCCCTTTACGACAACCTCTATCCCAGCCGTATCATTGTGGGTTATCCGAAGCCTATCGAGGGTTATGATTTGGAGAACGATGCCATTAAACAATTGGCTAGACCCGATTTGGAGGAGAAAGCCAAAGTCTTTGCCAGTCTCCTCGTTGAAGGTGCTATCGGCCATTCCCAAGAAGCCCCTTCAACTCTAAACTCTCAACTTCCCACCGACTCTCAACTCACAACTCTAAACTCTCAACTTCCCACCGACTCTCAACTCACAACTCTAAACTCTCAACTTCCCACCGACTCTCAACTCTCAACTTTCAACTCTCAACTTCCCACCGACTCTAAACTCTCAACTCTCAACTCTAAACTTTCCACCGACTCTCAACTCTCAACTCTCAACTCTCAACTTCCCACCGACTCTCAACTCTCAACTCTCAACTCTCAACTTCCCACCGACTCTCAACTCTCAACTCTCAACTCTAAACTAAATAAAGACATCCCCGTGCTTATCATGGGCATGAAAGAAGCCGAGGCGGTAAAGCTTTTCGCCAACACCTATCTCGCCTTGCGTGTGAGCTACTTCAACGAGCTTGACACCTACGCCGAGGTGAAAGGTCTTGACACTTTGTCGATAATAGAAGGCATCTGCCTTGACCCGCGCATTGGTAGCCACTACAACAACCCCTCGTTCGGCTATGGTGGCTATTGTTTGCCTAAGGACACCAAACAACTTCTTGCCAACTATGAGGATGTGCCAGAGGATCTCATTCGCGCTATCGTGGATAGCAACCGCACCCGTAAGGACTTCATCGCCGACCAGGTGCTGAAGATGGCGGGGTATTACGACTACTATGACCAAGGTCAGTATAATGCTGCGCAGGAACGACATTGTGTCATTGGTGTCTTCCGTCTGACGATGAAGTCGAATTCCGATAACTTCCGCCAGAGTTCCATCCAAGGCGTGATGAAACGCATCAAAGCCAAGGGTGCAGAAGTCATCATCTACGAACCGACCTTGCCCGATGGCACTACTTTCTTCGGTTCATTGGTGATTAATGATTTGGCAAAATTCAAGGCGATGAGCCAAGCCATTATTGCCAATCGTTACGATAGTTGCCTGGATGATGTGAAGGCGAAGGTCTATACGAGGGATATCTTCAGACGGGATTAGTCGGACGATGTGGAATGGCATCCCATCGGGATGCGCGTTCGGTAAAAACAAAGCCTATGGACAAGAGCATCCCATCGGGATGCACCAAAACTTGAATAAAACTCTTTAAGGATGCCTCAACAGGTATAGATTCCTTTCATTTTCCCATGGGATGACATACCCCTTGAGGCCTGCAACACACAATCAATGTTCCCCAAGACCGATCCAGCCTTTTTTGATGGTGACTGGACTTTCGAGAAGACCGAGCATGCCGTGTTGGGTCTCTGCAAGATTCTCAATTGTTATGCCCATAAACTGAGGCTTGAGGACTTGCAGAATGACCCAATTTGTGCAAGAATACCCAACTTGAGTCTTGACACTGTGCAGGAGGTTATCCACGATGTAGAAAAGAAACTCTTGCGTGGTGTCAAGCCGTTTGAGAATGAGGTCATCTATCATACCGGCCCCCATCACGACGACATCATGTTGGGCATTATGCCCTTCATTAACAGGCAGCTGCGCACGCCTACCAATCAGGTGCATTTTGCCATTATGACCTCGGGCTATCACAGTGTCACCGATGCTTTCTTGCAGAAGGCTATGGAAGACACCTTGGATTACTTGCATCAAGGCCGCATCCAGATGGTGCGTTACCCCGATTTCTTTGAACGGGGCTATCGGTTCAAGCAGGAGAAAGACATCCATCATTACCTTGACAATGTCGCCCGTCGCAACCCCGACGAGATGCGCCGTGGCTTCTGCCACCGCATTCTTCGCGATGCCGTAGGTCTTTGGGGATTGAAGAGCGTCGATGATGTCGTGACGCGTTTCAAGATGGAGATAGGGAACCTCAAGGAAGGCAAGCCCAACAGCCATGAGATTCAGAAGCTCAAAGGCGAAATCCGCGAATTTGAGGAGGAACTTGTCTGGGCCTACGCCGGCACCTCGCTGAGCCATATACATCATCTAAGACTGGGATTATATGAAAGTAAAAGCGAGGTCCCTGAGCCCGCGGCTCCTGAGCAGGGTCGAAGGGTCGAAGGGCCGACCCCAGAAAAACCCATCCAAGTTAAACCGGCCCTTCGACGGGCTCAGGGTCCAAACTATTCACGTGATGTGTTACCCATCCTCAACCAATTCCGAGAATTGAAACCCACCGTCATCACCGTGGCCATCGACTCGGAGGGACAGGGGCCAAACACGCACTACAAGGTCATGCAAAGTATCGCCGAGGCTGTCAGGCTGTGGGGTGAGGAAGCAGACCTCAGCAAGTTGAGAATCTTCGGCTACCGCAATGTCTGGTCGACTTTCCATCCTGCCGAGGCCAATGTGTATGTGCCTGTGTCGCTCAATGCTTTCGCCGTGTTCGAGAAGGCCTTCAAAGACAGCTATCTCACACAGGTCAAGGCGGAGTTTCCCAATCCGGATTTTGATGGTCCTTTCAGCGAATTAGCAGAGACAATCTGGGTGAAGAATTACAAGGATGTGCAGTTCCTCCTCGGTAAGGACTTTTTCTTCGAGAACGCCCACCCACTTATCCGCGCTACACATGGGTTGATTTTCTTGAAGGAGATGGATGCGAATGGATTCGTGGCTTTGGCAGAAAAAATGAAATCAAAGATAGAGAAATAAATATATTGAGAAAGGAAGCAAATCATCCGCAAATCTTGCCATAAATAGCCTAAGCAGCCAGCCCTGATTGGGCCGCTGCAGACCGTTCGCAGGCTCACTAAGACTTCGAAGAAGTAAAGTCGGCAAGCCCGATAAGGGCAAGCCGATAGCCGAGAAAAAGACAGAGGAAGAGATTTGATACAGATTTGTGTAAGATTTGTTTCTAAAATACTATATATAAATCACTATGGAATTCCTCTCCATCCATTGGCTCGACATTACCACCACAGCTCTAGGTCTCGCCTATATCCTCTTGGAATACAAGGCCAGCGTATGGATGTGGGTCGTCGGCTTCGTGATGCAGTCCTTGGGCATCGTGCTCTATTATCAGAAAGGCCTTTACGCCGACTGCGGCATGGAGTTCTACTACTTGGTCATGACTGTTTATGGCTTCATCGCCTGGATGCGCCATAAGCAGAAGGCAAAGGACCTCCCTATCCGCCACATGCCCAAGAAGATGGCGGTTGTTTGGGTCTTTGTGGGACTGGCCATCTGGGCCTTCATCTATTTCGTGCTGAGCCGTTTCACCAACTCCAATGTCCCTGTAGCCGATGCCTTTACCACTGCCTTGAGCATCGTGGGTATCTGGGCTTTGGCGCGAAAGTACTTGGAGCAATGGTTTGTTTGGATTGTGGTGGATGTGGTTACCTGTGCGTTGTATTTCTATAAGGACATCCCCTTCAAGGCCAGCCTTTATGGCTTGTATGTCGTCATCGCCGTGTTCGGCTACTTCAAGTGGAAGAAAATGATGGACCAGGCTACTACAACCTATAATTGACTTGTTAATTACTGCTTTTCCGACCAACTAACACCACATCATACTATACACTTTCAACCCTCAACTCTAAACTCTAAACAACCCACTGCCTCTAAATTCTAAACCCTCAACTAACAACTCTACACTTACAACTGCCTCTAAACTCTAAACTCTAAACACTCAACTCTAAACTCATAAAAAAGACTAACGAGACGGTTTTTTGAAAAATATAATCGATTGATTTTTTTATTATTAAATTGATTATTGTAGTTTTTTAAAACATTTTTCCCATTCATATCCGCCTTTTTATGTACTTTTGAAGTCTCTTTTGTATAAAAACAAGGCACCGAAACCTTGGTGATGTCCCGTAGTAACGGTGGTTAAACTTAAGGTTTTGGCACGGTGCCCTGTCTTCAATACAATACTAGAGAAGCGTCATCTGGCTCATTCTGTCGCAGGAATTTCAGGTGACGTTTCTTTTTTGCCCTTACGACGGCGCAGTTTGGCGTTCTCGGTTCTGATTTGGGAGTCGACAAACTGGGCAAACGTCGTGTAGGTGGCTGCATCCTCGTTGCACTTGGCTTCGAGATGTACCACCAACTTCTGATTGATGAGCTCAATGATGCCTTCTTTCAGGTCGGTGGCCGATTCGGTCTTGTCTTCCAACAGCTGGTGTTGGTACTCCACCTGCATGTTCTCGAAGGCAGTCTCGGCATCTCGAAGCTTGTCCACAGCCGTCTGCATGGTGACCAAGCTTTTCAGGTGAGTGGCCAGGTCATCTTCCGACAGACGAAGGAGCAACGCGTTGATGAGAGCAGTCTTGCTCTGGTAGTTGCCTTCCTGTATCGCTGAGAGGTAGTTCTCGAACACAGGACGTAATGCAGTCCAGTGGGAGTGCGTGAGCTCGTCGGACAACTTGTCGTGTCCCTTCTTGAGGTTGCTCAAGGCACTGACGCAACGCATGCGGTGCGTGTCGTACTTCTCAAGTGAGGAAATGAGTCGGTTGTTACGAAGAGCGTCGAGGATACGATCCGACAGGTCTTTCAGGCTTGTCGTCACGTTGCGTAGATAGTCATCCGCACTGAGTGCGTCGGCACAGCTCTTATAAAGGCTGCACAAGGTATGGGCGAGGCCTGCCGCTTCGGCGACTCTCAGCCCTTGAAGTAGACGGTTGAATCTTGAATGAATCATATCTTCTTGATTTTGTACCGTACTACAGGACATCCTATAACTGGTTTTGCTCGGCGCAAAAAGGCCAAGCGAAAGAAGGGTTGACCTTGTTTCGGTGGAAAATGGGTCAACCAGAATTAATTTTGACGTTTTTCCGTCGCGCAAAGGCCAAGCCGGAGTCATGTCGGCAGTTTGCCGTTGCGCAAAGGCGGAACCAAACCCAGTTTGGGCTTGCTGCGCATGCCAAAAGGCCAATCTGGCTTTTTGGCTTCCTATGCGCGTTCCGCACAGGCATAGTGCTCTATCGATCAATAGTATCATCGTCTATGGCTTGTTGCATGGGTTCTTCTTCTTGTGAGTTCTCGTTTGCAGGTCCCGAGAAGTGTGTCCTCAGGCGCTCCTTGCGTCTTCGGTCTCGTCGTCGTTGTTGTTCGCAGTACAACTCCAGCTCCTTGAAGCTCATGACAGTTACGCCGTTGTTTTTGGCATAGCGGCTCAGCCAACCTGCTTCGGCGAGTAGCAAGCAGCCTTCGGCTTTGGCGTAGGCCACCGCGACAAACTCCTCGAAGGTGAGGTGTCGTTGTTGTTTGCAGCGGTTGAATGCGTTGTGGTAGTAGAGCATTTCTTGTTCGGAGAACGCAATCTCGACGAGGCTGTCCTGTTTTTGCAGGTGTTGTAGGCGTTGCAGGAATTTGGTACTCAGGCGCGAGCCTTTGTAAAGGTCGGGATAGAGGAGAATGATGCCGGCTTCCTTGCTTTTTGGGAGCAGGTCGTTGTCCAGCAGTTGTGCAAATAAGCTAATAGAGATAATACTTTTCATGCTTATACGAATATCAATTGCGGGTTAATGGAATCCACCTCAACGCTGAGCAGCGAGGCTGCCTTGGCGCGGGTGATGAGTTCGTTGCTAAAGGCTTGCAGCACGAGGCGTTGCAAGTAGGTGCTTGTTTCAGGTTGCCAGAGGCTTTCGCGTACCTGGTCGCGGTAGGGTTGGTTGGTTTTTTTGTGTAGTTTAACGTTGAAGTGTTTGAAATAGGCGTCATCGATGATGCCATGTTGGTGTGCCTTGTACATAAGTGCTTCTATGGAGATGCCATAGTCGCGCTGCAGGCCCTTCATTTCCTCGAAGGTGAGCGACTTACGGTAGTTGCCCAGACGGTTGAGCAACACCGAGGTGGGGATGAGCATTTCGCTTGCGAAGGCGTTGCAGAGGCGTTCTTCGTCGGCGCCGACGGGAAAGATGAGGATGAGGTGGGCCAGTTCGTGGAATAGGGTGAAGCGTTTGCGTTCGGGGGTGTAGGATGCGTTGAGGACGAGCAGCGGGGTGTTGTCGACCATGGCGCTAGTGCCGTCAAATTTCTCATCGGCTTCCACTTCGACGATGCAGACGCCGAGCGACTCGAGACGTTCGATGGGGGTGAAGATGGGGGCATTGCCGAGGCCGAGGTCCTTGCGCAGGTGACGGGCTTGCACTTCGGCTTCGAGGTAGGTGGCAACGCTAGTGTTGCCCAGGTTGAGTTTGAAAGGTTGGTGGAGTTGGCACACTTGTTCGATGTCGTTGATGCGTTCCATCTGGTCGATGGCGGATTGTTGGATGGCGGCGATTTGTTTGGTTCCGAGGGAGCTGCGTCTGCGGAACTTCCAGGCGTTGGCAGGGATGCTGACGGTGACGGGGTGGTGGAAATAATCAATGTCCACGCCGAGGGCGATGGCGAGGGCCGCCTGAACCTCGCTAGTCGGCATCATCTTGCCCGTTTCGTATTTGGCGATGGCGTTGGCCGACACCCGTCCTTCGAGCCTTTCGCAGAGGTCGCGTTGCGAGAGGCCTCGCATCTTGCGGGCATTGGTCAAGCGTTGCGCAAATACCGTGTTTGTTGCATCTTTCATCTGTTCATTTTGTTAGTTTGACTTTTGCTTTTCAATTTTTGTGGTTATTGTTGATTTGATTGTTTTCCATTGATTTCAGTTTGCAAAAATACAAAACTTTTCAAATAGCATAAACAAAAAGAAAAGATTTTTTCAAAAAACGCTATAATGAACTGTTTATGACAATTACCCCCCTCTTTAAAAAAAACCATACCTATTTAAAAAATAAGGTGTTATTATTAGAAAAACCTTTATCTTTGTACCTCAATCCAAATCGAGTAAAATGAGGCAAGATATTTGCATTTCAATTTACTTGTAAAAATTTGAAAAACAGTATTTTGTCATCACGGAATGTGATTGACGAGGCGAAGCTGTAAAATGGGAGCAAATCTAAAACAAATGCTCTGCATTGGCTGTGCCGAAATCCTCGATTCAGCGTAGCTAATCTTCGATTTCAGCGAAGCTAAATCTGAAATAAAGATTTCGCGTTGACCTAATCGGTCTCGCTCAACTTCTACTCTCAACTAACAACTCTACACTCACAACTGCCTCTAAACACTAAACACTCAACTCTCAATTATCAACTCTCAATTATCAATTCTCAATTATAAACAAGTTGCCCTTATCGGCCTCGCACACCTTCTACTCTCAACTAACAACTCTACACTCACAACTGCCTCTAAACTCTAAACTCTAAACACTAAACTCATGAAAATGACTGACAGTGCGAAGTTGTGAACAATTAGCATCCGTGAATGAGTTGAGTTCGATGGCGTTGTAGATTTAAACATCGGAAAACTCGAAAGAACCGAAAAGAGAATTACACTTTCAACTCTAAACTCTACACTCACAACTGCCTCTAAACTCTAAACACTAAACACTAAACTAAAATCAACTTTATCGTTGAAAAATTTCAATTAATTGAATAATTGTTTGTATCTTTGCCGATAATAATAGAATGAGTCATGATATCGATAGAAGAGGTTAAGGCGTTTTTGGAGCAGTTCAACATCAAGGCACAGGTGTTCGGGATATTATTTAGGGATGATCGTCAAAAGAACAGAAAGGCTTTGTTGGAGTTGGACATTACACAGATGCAGCGAGAGTTGATTGTAAAAAGCCTTTTGCCTCAAGATTATGTGGAAGGTCCCGTCATTGATGTGTTGAACAAGGAGGGAGAGATGTGGGTTTTCGGCAAGGATGTGAAAGGGCGTGAGGTGTACATCAAGATCACATTGGGATACGAAAATGGCCAGACGATCTGCATATCGTTTCATATTGCTGAGCATCCGTTAGTGTATCCATTTAAGTTACAAAAAGATGAAAGCGCCGATTAGTCCATTAACAGGTAAGCCCATGCGGGTGGTTTACGAACCCGACACGGAGACGTACCGGGGCGAGAAGTATGATTTCATATACGTCTCGTTTCGCGATGATGCCGAAGGAGAAAGTTATACCACGACGGAGAGTGATGGTGTCTGGCTTAGCCAGGTGACCAACCAGTATCGTGCCAAGCATGGTATCCCTTATACCGATGAAATTATTGCCTTGCGCGAGCGCTATGGGCTGAGTGCATCGAAGATGTCGGTCATCCTTGGCTTTGGAGCCAACCAGTACCGGCTCTATGAGATGGGAGAGGTGCCAAGCGAGAGCAACGGCAAGATGATACGCTCGGCGATGAATCCCAAGGTGTTTCTCGACCTTGTCAAAAGCTCACGCCATCAGCTGACCGATAGGGAATACGATAAGATTGTCGCCCGGATGGAGGAAGTCATTGCCAAAAGTGGCGAATGGCATAGTGAGCAATGGGTTGTAGGCCGCTTGTTCCGCTGTGGACGAGGTGTATCCAATGGCTTTGCTCCGCTTTCTACAGAAAGGCTGAAGAACCTGTTGTTGTACATTCTTGGGAAGATGGGCGACACTTTCCAGACCAAGATGAACAAGGTGCTGTTCTACATTGACTTCTTGTCATACAGAGAACGCGGCATGGCCATTTCGGGTTTGGCATACAACGCCATCGATTTCGGCCCCGTACCGCAGCGTTGGGATAGGGTGTACAGTGCCTTTGACGAGGTAGAACAACAGACTAAATTGGTGCACGACCAGGAGTGTGTCGCGCTAACAGCAACTGCTGCTGCCGACATGGGCCGCTTTACCACAGAAGAGAAGGCCATCATTGATGAGGTTTGCGAAAAGATGAAAGGTTTGTCTGCGCACGACATCTCTGACTTAAGTCATCGTGAGCCGGCATGGAAGAACCATCTTCACCAGGCAGAGACTATACCCTACAGCGAAGCATTCAGTTTGGTGGGGATGTAGTTGATACTAAAGAACGACGCGGTAGCAAGAAAACAGGAGGGTATTATGTGGTGTGAGATTTAAACATCGAAAAACTCGAAAGAAACGAAAAGAGAATTACACTTTCAACTCTACACTCACAACTGCCTCTAAACTCTAAACTTCAACTCTAAACTCTCAACTCATGAAAATGACTGACGGGGCGAAGCCATAGGAAAAACAAAAACATAAATATATGTCAGTATTCAAAGACAAAACCCTACTCATCACGGGAGGCACCGGCAGCTTCGGCAACGCGGTGCTGAACCGATTTTTGAGAACCGATATTGGAGAAATCCGCATCTTCAGCCGCGACGAGAAGAAACAGGACGACATGCGCCACGACTTTCAGGCTCGTATGCCGGAAGTAGCCAACAAGATCAAGTTCTACATCGGCGATGTGCGCAACAAGAGCACGCTGAAGTATGCCATGAAAGGCGTGGATTATGTGTTCCATGCTGCCGCCCTGAAGCAAGTGCCTTCGTGTGAGTTCTTCCCGATGGAAGCCGTCAAGACCAATGTGATAGGCACAGACAACACACTCGACGCTGCCATCGATGCTGGTGTGAAGTGCGTGATTTGCCTCTCGACCGACAAGGCGGCTTATCCCATCAATGCCATGGGCATCACCAAGGCCATCGAGGAGAAGATCGCTGTGGCAAAGAGCCGACTGTCAGGCGATACCAAAATCTGCTGTACTCGTTATGGCAACGTGATGTGCAGCCGAGGCTCGGTAATTCCGCTTTGGATTGACCAGATTCGCAAGGGCAACCCGATTACTTTGACCGAGCCTAAGATGACCCGCTTCATCATGTCGTTGGAAGAGGCTGTTGACTTAGTGTTGTTTGCCTTTGAACATGGTCAAAACGGAGATATCCTTGTGCAGAAAGCCCCAGCCTGCACCATTCAGGCTCAAGCCGAAGCAGTGTGCGAGCTGTTTGCACATCAGTGGGGTGGCGGTGCTTCGACAGGCTCAGCAGCCGAAAACATTAAGGTGATAGGTATCCGCCATGGTGAGAAGATGTACGAAACCCTCCTTACCAAAGAGGAGTGCGCCAAGGCGGAGGATATGGGCAACTTCTATCGTGTGCCTGCCGACAACCGCGACCTGAACTACGACAAGTATTTCAAGGAAGGCGATGTGAAACTTGCCACTATCGAGGAATTCAACAGCGACAACACCTATCGCCTCAACCTTCAAGAGACTATTGACAAGATCGCCTCTTTGGAGTACATCCAAAACGAGTTGAAAGGCATTCCGAACATCGTTAAGTGATTTAGAACAACAAAAAACACGAATTAACCCGAAAATAGATACCCTTTTCGTGCCATTTCGGGTATTTCGATGTTGAAAAAGAAAGAAATTAGATGAAAGTATTAGTTACAGGCGCAAAAGGTTTCGTGGGAAAGAACCTCTGCGCTGAACTCAACAACATAAAAGACGGCAAGGCTCGCTGCTACGGCGACCTCAAGATTGATGCCGTCTACGAATACGACATCGACAGCAAGCCCGAGGAGTTGGATGCCTATTGCCAAGATTGCGACTTCGTCTTCAACCTCGCCGGTGTTAACCGTCCGAAGAACCAAGAGGAGTTCATGGAAGGCAACTTCGGCTTTGCCAGCACGCTGCTCGACACCTTGAAGAAATACAACAACCGCTGCCCCGTGATGCTTAGTTCATCCCAACAGGCTTCACTGACGGGGCGCTTCGGCAACTCGGAATATGGCCGTTCAAAGAAAGCGGGGGAGGAGTTGTTTTTGGACTACGAAAGGGATTTTTTGAACATCGGAAAAAACGGAAGAAACAGAAAAGTAGAGTCCTCTTCCGATTTTTCTGGTTATTCCGATGTAGAAAACAATGCTGCGCTGAAGCCTCGTGTGCTGATTTACCGCTTTCCGAACCTCTTCGGTAAATGGTGTCGTCCCAACTACAACAGCGCGGTAGCCACTTTCTGCAACAACATCGCCAACGACCTGCCCATCACCGTCAACGATCCGAGTGTGGAACTGGAGCTGCTTTACATCGACGACCTAGTAGCTGAAATGATGAACGCCCTGCAAGGCAAGGAGCATCGTTGTGACTTCGACGGCCTGGGTGTGTTTCCGATGGAGAAAGGGCTGTATTGCTATTGTCCAGTTACCCATCACGTGAAGTTAGGCGAGATAGTGGATTTGCTCTACCGCTTTGCGGAGCAGCCCAAGACCTTGATGATTCCTGAGATACCCGAAGGTAGCTTTGCGAAGAAGTTGTATTCCACCTATCTCTCGTACCTTCCTAAAGAGAAGGTCGCTTATCCGCTGAAGATGAACGTGGACGACCGTGGTTCCTTCACTGAATTGGTGCATTTGGCCAATTGCGGACAGGTGAGCATCAACATCAGTAAGCCAGGCATCACCAAGGGCCAGCACTGGCACCATAGCAAGTGGGAACTCTTCATCGTGGTGAAAGGACACGGCCTCATCCAGGAACGCAAAGAGGGCACCGATGAAGTCATTGAGTTCGAGGTGAGTGGCAACAAGATTGAGGTGGTGCACATGCTCCCGGGCTACACGCATAACATCATTAACCTCTCCGACACCGAGGACTTGGTCACGGTGATGTACTGCAACGAGGTCTTCAATCCTAATAAACCTGATACCTTCTTCGACCCCGTTTAATCAACATCGGAAGAAACAGAAGAACCAGAAAAGCAAGCCCATTCCGATATTTCCGGTTATTCCGATGTAAATAAACAAAGCCCCAGGATATTGCAAACAGTAGAACATCGGAAGAAACAGAAGAAACAGAAAAACTTCGAATTATTCTGTTGTTAAGAATACATCAATTATGACAGGTTTCCTCTATCCCAATGAGTCTTACAAAATAAATGGTGCCATATTTGAAGTTCATAAGCATCTTGGGCCGGGACTATTGGAAAAAGTCTATCAGGAGGCGTTGGAAAAGGAATTCATATTACAAGGCATTCCTTATGAAAGAGAAAAGGAATTCACTGTTGTTTACAAAGGAGAGACACTTGAACAAAAGTATATCGCTGACTTTGTGTGTTTTGACAAGATCATCGTTGAGTTAAAAGCTGTAGAAGACCTGCTCCCTATTCATACAGCGCAGGTTGTAAATTATTTATGTATAACAGGTTATGAGCTCGGCTTCTTGGTCAATTTCAATGCAAGGAAAGTCAAACCCCAACGAATAGTACGTTTTAAGGATTACGAAGACGAAGAATAATAAAAACATTGGAGAAAACAGAAAAAAACAGAAAAACTAATCTTTTCCGATTTTTCCGATTATTCCGATGTAAGAAAAACAAATACTCGATGTTTAAGAATAATGGAAAACTAAAGCTGTTGATCATCGTCGGCACGCGCCCGGAGATTATCCGTCTGGCTGCTGTCATCAACAAATGCAGACAATATTTCGATTGTATTTTGGCGCATACTGGCCAGAACTACGACTACAACCTCAACGGCGTCTTCTTCAAGGATCTGAAGCTTGCCGACCCTGAGGTGTATATGGATGCCGTCGGCAATGACCTGGGCGAGACCATGGGCAACATCATCGCCAAGAGCTACCAACTCATGGTGGAAATCAAGCCTGATGCTGTCCTCGTTTTGGGTGATACCAATAGTTGCCTCAGCGTCATCGGTGCCAAGCGTCTCCATATCCCTATCTTCCACATGGAAGCCGGCAACCGCTGCAAGGATGAGTGCCTCCCTGAGGAGACCAACCGCCGCATTGTCGACATCATCAGCGATGTGAACATGGCCTATAGTGAGCATGCTCGTCGTTACCTCGCCGACTGTGGTCTGCCCAAGGAGCGTACCTATGTTACAGGTAGCCCCATGGCCGAGGTGTTGCACAACAACCTCAAAGAGATAGAGAACAGCGACATCTTCAATAAGCTCAACTCCCAACTTTCAACTATCAACTTACCACTGACTCTAAACTCTAAACTCTCAACTCTACACTTAGCGCCGAAGCAATACATATTGCTCAGTGCGCATCGCGAGGAGAACATCGACACGGAGAAAAACTTCCTCAGCCTCTTCAATGCCATCAACGCCATGGCTGAGAAATACGATATGCCCATTCTCTATAGCTGCCATCCCCGTAGCCGCAAGCGTCTCGAAGCCAGCGGATTCAAGCTTGATCCTCGTGTCATCCAGCACGAGCCTTTGGGCTTCCACGACTACAATTGCTTGCAGATGAATGCCTTCGCAGTGGTGAGCGACAGTGGCACCTTACCCGAGGAGAGCAGCTTCTTTACCAGCGTTGGTCATCCCTTCCCTGCGGTATGCATTCGTACCAGTACTGAGCGTCCTGAGGCTTTGGACAAAGGATGTTTCTTCATTGCCGGCATTGACACGGACAGCCTCTTGCAAGCTGTAGATACGGCAGTGACAATGAATGCTAATGGCGACCATGGCATTCCTGTGCCTGACTACGTGGATGAGAATGTGAGCACCAAGGTGGTGAAGATCATTCAGAGCTATACGGGTATTGTGAATAAGATGGTCTGGCGTAAGTTTTAGTTGAGAGTTTAGAGTTTAGAGTAGTTTAAATGTTTAGAGTTTAAAGTTTTAAAGTATGGAAGTATTTGGTTATCGAATATTGATTGTGACACCAAACAATAATAACTCTCAATTTCAAACTTCACAACCCTATACTCTCGACTCTACACTAACAACTGACTCTCAACTCTAAACTCTCAACTCTACACTTCAAGTGCTGATTGATCAAAAACTCCTCGACTCTTTGACCGCTCAGGCGAAGGCCTCGCCAAGGCTTAGGATGAACTACGACCTGCGCAACACGCCTGATGACCAGAGCCAGCGCATGTTGAACGCCTTGGAGCCCGGCACGGTGATGCCCATCCACCGTCATCAGAACACATCCGAGACCGTTGTGGTGCTCCGTGGCAAGGTGAAGTGGTTGTATTATAATGATAAAGGCGAGTTGACAGACACCATCCTCGTTGAAGCTGGCAGCAACATCTGCGGTCTCAGCGTCCCCAAGGGACAATGGCATTCGTTGGAATGTCTGGAAACAGGGAGTGTAATCTTGGAGTGCAAAGACGGACCTTGGGAAGCGTTGAAGGAAGAAGATATATTGTGAATATCGAAAACCCCGAAAGAACCAAAAAGAGAATTACACTATCAACTCTACACTATCCACTGCCTCTAAACTCTAAACTCTAAACCCTAAACTCTAAACTCTCAATTGTCAATTGTCAATTCTCAATTCTCAATTCTCATCGCGTTGCCCTAATCCAGCTCGCTCAACCTCAACTCTAAACCAACAAGACTATGAAAATCTTTCAAACATATAAGACTGAAAAAGGCAAACACCAAATCAACAGGGGTTTGTTATGGGAATACCGTTTGGAGGACTTCGACTGGCAGAAATATCGCCGGGTGGTGGTTGAGCGTGTCATTAAAATGGGGAGACTTTCTGACTGGTATGGGGCTTTCGACCTCTATGGCGGAATCCGGGGGTTCCGAAAGATTGCCCGTGACGAGGTGGTGGACTTGACGCCTCGTGAGTTGGATTTTGTATGTATGGCGTTGAATATAAACAAAACGGAAACAAGATGTTACAAACAAGAACAGTTAAGACGTCAACACTTGGGTGATGCTATTATGACTGATAATCCAGATAAAGTGTATTTGACGCCTCCGCTGAAGAAAAAGAGATTTGTCTAAACTTTGGAGGAATCGTTCAAGGATGTGAAAGAGTTCATGAATGAGTTGAACTCCGTAGCGTTGTAGATTTAAACATCGAAAGACACAAAAAACCCGAAAAATGGTCATGCCATCCCATCATTGGGTAGTTTTGCGTCACTCAGAGAAAGATAGCAGAAGCAAGGGATATCCTTTGCAAACATCCAACATGCGGATTCGGCCCAACCGAGTCCGCTTTTTTTTGTTCCCTTTTGAAGGGAGTACGGTTAGGATACGACAATATCTTAAAAAATGGTGCTATTTATGAGAAAAACCTTTATCTTTGTACCCTAAAATAAAAGCAAGCAAATTGATGCATATAGTTTGCGTTCGGTTTGCTTGTAAAAATATGAAAACCAGCATTTTGTCAACACGGAATGTGACTGACGGGGCGAAGCTATCCCTACCATAGGCAAATCATCCTCACGGTAAGTGGTGCAGAAGCAAATACCCTACATAAATAATAAACGGATTTTAATTGTTGTTTTATGGTCATCAAGCATCTAGTCATAGAAAACTTTTGTGCGATAGAGCATTTGGAATTAGATTGTTCCAATAGTGTCAATGTGTTTATTGGTGACAACGGAGCTGGCAAATCAACAGTGTTGGATGCCATAAACATTCTTTACTCATGGCTTGTCGCAAGACTCGACTCTACAAAAGGCAAGGGTAAATCTATCCATAAAGATGATATCCGTATCGGAGCCCAGTATTGTTTTTTGTCTGTTATGGTTGAGCATTATGGCGCACATGCGAGTTGGTCTCTTTATAAATCCAAACAAGCTTCTCATCCTGAACCACAAAAACAAACGGATTTGGAACAATTAAATAGATTCGTCGAACAAATACAGTCGTCTTTTGAGAAAGAGAAGCCTCTGTTATCGTACTATGGGGTCAATCGGAATGTAAATCCCGTTCGTTACGACAAGTCATTGTCTGAGAAGAAAAACAGTAAAACCTCTGACAGTTTCAGCAATTACCCTTCTGCTAACTGGAAAACATTTTTCAATTGGTTCTATGAAAGTGAGAATGAGGAAAACCGCATGAAAGTGTGGGTCGATTCAAAGTACCACAACGAAACATTGGATGTCGTCAGAGCATGTTTGACGGATGTGTTTCCAGGTTACTCGAACCTTAAGATAGAAGATAAACCGACACGATTGGTGATTTATAAGAATAACAAAAAAATCAACTTTGATAGGTTGTCGGATGGTGAGAAATGCTATATCACCCTCATTCTTGATATCGCAAGACGATTGGCAATTAATAGTGTCGATGGCAGTGCTCCATTAATGGGTAAACAGATTGTGTTGATTGACGAAGTGGACCTTCATCTCCATCCGTCTTGGCAACTTCATGTGATAGGCAATTTGGAAAGAAAGTTTCCCAACTGTCAATTCTTTATCACTTCTCATTCTTCACTGGTCTTGTCAGGTTTGAAGGAAAGCGGTCAATTAGTCGTGTTGCGTGATGGAAGGCGTATGCAGGTGTCGGACATCCCTTACGGCGATAATGGAGACTATATCTTGAAGCGTTTTTTCAGTTTGAATGAAGTACGCAACCCCGAAGTGCAAACGATAATAGACGAAGTTGCCTCCGAGTTGGCAAAAGAAAAGACGAATATAGAATTGGTTGAGCGGAATTTGGATACACTGGCCAAACTTGGTGTTCAGTTTGAGGAGTCGGCCAAAATGCGTTTGCAGTTGGCTCAAAAGAGAAAAGCTTATGAGAAAGCTTGATAAAGGTGCCCCTATTCAACATTTTGTTGACTTTATTCGTCACAATCACTATGACAGATGGGAAGATGCGAAAGAAGCGAGTCCCATTTGGCGTGAACATATTCTAAACCGAGAACAACATGGTTTAAGTGGCTATACAGAGGCTCCCATTAAATATGAAAACTCACACATAGACCATTTCAAAAAGCAAGCGTTGTATCCGAATCTTATATTCGAGTGGAATAATTATGTTGTTGACAGTAAAGACGATACTTACGGAGCAAGATACAAAGACAATGTTGTTTGCAATCAAACGGACAATGAAAGACTCATCAACCCGGTTGTTGAAAATGCGCAACAGTTTTTCAAATATGAGCTTTCGGGAAAAATGGTACCTATGGATGGATTGGGAGATGTTGAAAAACAACGGGCTAATTATACTATAGACTCGTTCAACCTGAACGAAAGCAGCTTGATGGAACGACGCAAGTCTATTCTCAATTTGGATTTGAGCTCTTTTGAGGGTTTGACGGATCATGAAATATTGGAGGCCTTGCAGCCCGATGGTTTCATCAGCGTCGTCGAACAACTCATCAATGAGAGAACAAAAAACGAGGAGGAAGCATTATGATGACGAAGAAAAGCGAGATGGCGGAATGGATTCTTGACTTTTTCAGGGATACAAAGGCTGAAGCAGGACACATGGTTATGCTTCGTGTCATACAAAACAAGTTGTATGATTTGAACCCAAAAGAGAAAGAATTGTTCTACCCCGTTGTCAATGAGCTTATAAAGAACGATTATTTCACATACGAAGAAGGTCAACTCCAGTGCTTTCGGTTAACCGAAAAAGGCTATAAATACATTTATGACGAAAATGCCGTGTTGGATTGTTGCTACGACTTGCGGAAGGCCAACAGAAAGAATTATTTGGACATCATCAACCTTGGCTTCAATGTTGCATCATTCGGTATTCAACATAATGAGATTGAAGATTTCATAAAGGAGTCATGTGATCTTTTCAAACAGGTCTGTAGCATAATCATGGACATTGATGATAGTGAGCTTCTTGACTTGATTGACAAGCATATTGGTTTGATTACCGAAGTGGCCAAAAAACAACAAGGCAAAAATAACCCCCTTGACGAAGATACTATTGCAAAGTTAAGCGCGCATATCTACCTTGTTTCCATACGGTTGGAATTTCTTGAGAAGAAGGAAATGCTTCAGCATTTGCAGTATTTGCATCATCTTTTGTTGGGTGCAGATGGACGGTAATATACTTAAGCCAATGCCAACCGTTATTGACATATATGAGTTTTTTTTAGCCTCAGGAGCCAATGGCAAGACGGTTTTTGAAATGCTAGAAAAATTGTGCCCTGACAAGTTAATGATAGAAAAGGATGATGAAGGAATGTCGATGATGGATTACGGATTGGTTATAGAAGCAGACAAGATTTGCTCTAAAATGTGCGAAGACGGTTTCTTGCTCAAGACGAAATCAGAGGTTTTTGTGGGTTCAAATAAATACATTGGAATAGATCTTCGCGGAGGGAATTCAAGAGAAGTGTTAGAAGATTTTTCTTTTGATTGCAAATATAGAGGTTTTTCATATACCAGAGATTTGTATCTTGATTCTGTTAGACCCATTGTTGGCACCAATATGAATGGCGATCCAGATAGTGGGACTGTCTACAAGGTTTCTCCTTATGTATTTGTAACTGCAAAGCATTGTGTTACGGATCTAAAAGACTTTAATGTCCTTAATGCAGAAGAAAAACCAATCAAATTGAAAGAAGTAGTTCTTTCGGAGAACGAGGATTTGGATATCGCTTTAATTGTTACAGAAGCTCCACTATCAGGCAGAGATTTTCATCTATCGGAGCCTCATGTATTGGAAGATATTATGGTAATGGGGTATCCGCCAATATCGGGTATGTTGCCAGTATTAATTAGTGAGAAAGGTCAGATGGTGGCAGCTATGAAGAGTACCATAGGAACAAATGTTGGGGAAACTAAAGATTATCTGAGAAATCTGGATTGCTTTTTGATTTCTGCCCGTGTTAAAGGCGGAAGTAGTGGCTCACCTGTTATAAATGAATTTGGCAAGGTTTGTGGTATCGTGGTGAGCCTTCCTAATGATATCAAGAATCCCGACAGAATAGATCTGATGGGTTATGGAGCCTGTCTGCCATCCATGTATATCGAGGAGATGCTTCGAGGGGAAAATGTCAGAAAAACGGCTTTGGTACTAAATGAGAAGGGATACAGAATAATATGATGATGCGATTCACAAGCCTAAAATAACTCTAATTAGTTTTTAATAAATGATGCGACAGCCTCCAAAGACATCAGAAGAAATTCAAGATTTCCCCAATATCATTGAACTTATAGGTGCGCTCAATGAGTTGGAGAGCCTTGTTTTTCAACAAGAAGGGGAGTGGGAAGACACATTACATCATATTCCTAGTTGGATTGATGACCCGTACATTGATTTTATTAATGATGCCGACGACGATGCCTTTGTGTTCAAACGCCTTGATAGCAAGCGTTATTCCCTCAAACCCAATCTCAGTTCACACCGATTCATCTTTCGAGGCCAAAACAAGCCTTACGACAAAATACAATCTTCTTTTGAAAGAAAGACATTGGATGAGAAACTGATCAGCAACCTCAAGTATGCCGATTTCAAGTTCCTCCTGCAATCCCATCCTCTCTTTATGCTTTTTGATCGGGGAATTTATCTGCCTCCAAGGAAGAAGCCTGTGTTCATTGAGATGAATTATTGGGGCTTGTCACAACATTATGGCTTCAATACGGGTCTGTTAGATTTCACCACGGACATTTCAGTTGCGGCATTCTTTGCGACAACAAAATATCTTGGGGATGATACTTATGAGCCTATTACCGATACTACTGCTTATCCTTTCGGTGTAATATATGTTCACCAGCTTCAACCTGAAATCTCATTCAAAACCTGCTTCCGGTCCATAGGACTGCAGGTCTTCCCAAGAACAGCAAAACAAAAGGGATTGTTCTTCCAAGAAGATTCGCCATTCCGGTGCGAAGATGTTGTGGCGGCCTTTTATTTTCGGCATGACCCCGATTTGTCTTTGCGGATTTATAATGAGATGGAAAAAGGTGCCATGTTGTTTCCTAAAGACATGTTGGCTCCTTACGCCCAAGACATTCTGAAAAGCAATACCATTTCGGGACAAGCATTTGCATATAACCTTTATGTTAATCCTAGAGACGATATGCAGACTAACTTGTGCCGTGTTCGTGATAAAGACCATGATATTGATTTCCACAAGGCATGGATGTTTACGGAGGAAATGTTGGAACCTTACTATAAGGAAATCAGACATGGTCTTTGGGAATCGTTTTGCAACCAAGTATATTTTGCCGGTGATGAAGAAGGGCATATCAAAGAATCCTTACTCGCCATACCCAATCGCCCAGAATATGCTCAATATTTTAATCAAAGAGGGTTTGCACGGTTGCAGTACCATGCTATTGATAATTGGAGAAAGGCCCACCGGCGGGTTTAGAATAACTTGTTAAGAACTAAAGTAAAGAACATAGTTTTGCCGAGAGGTATTAAAGAAAATAAGCAAACGGTAACCTAAGGATATATAAAGGATAAAAACCATTCCCGTTAATGTTCACCGTGCTTTGAGCCACCTTCATTAGATTGGTTTTTGGATGACTAAGTTTGTATCAGACGAAGAGCAAAGAAAAGAACTTGTTGCTCAACTTAAGAAAGAATTGGACAATCGTCGTGATGTTGTTCTGAAGAAGGCAAGTAAATTGCTTGGCCGTGACATTACCGTCTCATCATTGCATGGTAAAATCGGTGGGAAAAACAATACTTTCACAGATTGTGTTAATGATACATTCGTCAATTTTCAGGATTTCTATGCGGCCTGGTTGAACGAGTTTAATGACCGTTGCGAGAAAAACAACGTAAAAATAGGTGAAGGTGGTTCGTTATCCGACTTGCTGACGCTTTTTTCGGATGAGGACATTTTAGAATACACGGAGTTATTCCTGGAACGTAATTTTATTGATAACTATAGGGCAAGGGTAAGAAACAAGCCAACGGAATCATTGTGGAAGATTTGGTTCGGCGACCAGATTGTGTATGGATTGTTTATAGCTCCGGCGCTCTGTTCCGATGGTACAATAAGGATAGATAAGAGTGAGATAAGAAGAGCCAGTTATAACTATTGGACTATAGGCCATTTGATGCATACAGGGCTTTATGACCAAGAAAACGACATGTTTTATACATTTTCAAACGTAGAGGAGTTTTTGAAGATGTATGAAGGTGTATTAAAGCGATTATCGAAATCTCAGTACGAAAAGGAGATTTATACTCGTTATGTTCAGTATCTTCGACGGTCAGCTGATGTGTTGTCGGAGCCTTTTCTTATTCCAGAGTTTCGCTATGAAGGTTTAGCTAAAAAGTGCAGGTATAGAGTTGATTTCACGGTGTTGAATCCTTATACTTTCCATTTTTTCGGCTTTGAGCTCAGTCCAGCTTCTTCCCATATGAGTGTAAGCAGGATCAAGGACAAGAAACAAGCAGAGGTTAATAATGAACTAAAAACTGCTTGGGAAAAGGAGATGCATAAAAGGAACGATTATTTGAAGGAATACGGATTGTCGTTAATAACCTTTACTGACAGTGATCTCAAAGACATGGATGGTTGTTTTGCACAAATAAAGGCGGTACTTGAGGAAAGGATGGACGGCGAAAACAATATTCAAGTAGAAGAAAACAGATTGCGGACAATAATTAAGAAGGCACGGTAGAGATATTGGTGGTAAAGGTCGTATAAGATTTACGATATTGAAATATGAAGAAATAGATAATCATAACTAATACTCAATCCTATGGAAGCAAAAGTACAATATAACGATTATCGAGGCACTACAGCCGCAGATCGATGCGATTTGTTTGAGGAATTGCCCGGTCAGATGACAGAAATTATTTTTGAGAAGTTCCAGATTCCATTGGAAGCTGATGAATATCATTTTGTTGGTATTTCGGTCTATGGATCCAAAGTGGAAGACATGGGCGTTTTGTTCTTCTTCAAGAATAATAAGACTCGTGAAGTGGTGAAATACCACAAGAGTTCAGTAGCATTGCAGTTGGTGTTGGATATGTTCAAACGCTTTGAATTTCAAGTGGGTGAGCACCTTGAAGACATTGATGAAAATAAGATACGGGAAATAGAAGGCGATAACCGCGAGTCATGAAATTTGAAACCTGAAACTATTTATTTATATGCCATCGAATTATATTTGGCAGACATATGGGCAAACGTGTAAACTGGGCAAAGATGTCTGGTCAGAGAACAAAAATGAAATGATATAATAGGACATGGTTGAAGCTTCAGTAACAATAAATGATTTTTGCTCAACTCAAATAGAAAATACTAAACGACAATCTTTAATATTCATGTCACAACCAAAGCAAATAAGTAACAATATTGTGGGCCTTCATCGTCCTTTTAATAAGCCCTTGAAGAGCTTGGTTTGGGTGTGTCGTTTTACAAAGAAATATAGTCAAAAGAAAGGACAAGACTTTTATATCGACTTTTTCCTATGGATGTTGGAAGCAATATGTACCCAAAAGAAAGAGTTTCCGATCCAGAATGCAGATGGTATAGTAAAATACGAGAATGCTCAGAGAATATTGTCATTATTTAAAAATCAGGATTATTCTGAGATACATAAAAAAGTTCGTTCTGTTTTATCTGAACGTAATACAGAAGAAGATAGAATTATTTATAGTTCATATAAGAACACCTCATACTATATCACATTGGCAAAGAAAGTTGAGTTGATACAAACAGGCGCTCGATTGACACTATTAGGAGAAGGATTGGCGAGCATTCGTGACTATCATTTTTTCGTGCTTTCTGACAAACACAAGGATGTGGTTTTTCGCTCACTCTGCCCTTTGTTCTTTGATAACTTGGTCATTATCTGTCGATCCAACTATTACAGTAAGAATTATGAAAAGATGGCAGAGTCTTACTTTAGGACGTACTTGAAAAAGAACGAGGAAGAGGGTGTTATTAAATATATAACCAGTTTCGATGATAATTACCTTGAAGTGCTCAGGACGTGGGTTGATACTCTAAAACTCTTTACCGCTTCAGGTCTCTTACGCTTGAAATATCTTAAGATAGTTGATGAGATGGGACTGAGAACCCATTATGAAGCGTTGATTAGTAATACGGAAACTTTTTACAAAAAAGAATTTCAGAAGTTTGTCAAACAAGAACAACAATATGATAAAATACGTAAGAGTTACGAATATCATTACAAAAGAGGCGAAGCAGAGTTTGGTTATGTAAACCTTTATGACATTAAGAAATCATTTCGTCTTTCTTACGATAACTTTAATGAACTGATTGATTCATACTATACCGAATATCGACATAAAGAGATTATACTTTTTTCGAACACGGTATCCTCAATTGATATGCGTCGTCGTTTCATAGTGGCAGGTAATGCCGTTCTAAAAATAAGAATAATTAAAAAGAGCTAATATGGACACAACTCAACTATGGACTCCATTAAATCCTATTGAAGAGAACAAGGAGGTCATTAGACAAGACCTTGAGCGCGGACTGGCACCTAACCTGCCTTATTTCATTGTTGGATTGAATGATGTCAAAAAGGCGCTCAGTGCGGCTATTTCTACGATTGACAGCCATTTTTCATACGCTTTGGCATGGGGACAATATGGAAACGGAAAGTCTAACCTCATGAAGTATTTGAAGTACTTTTTCCAGCAGCATCCTGAGTGTAACACGAAAGTTGCTATTTGGAGAGCGGATGTGGACAGGTACGATATCATAACATTTTTACTCTATATTATCCAAAATGAGTATTCCTCCGATTTGCTTGCGTCACTGAAGTCCGTTGTGGCAGATGGAAAGATGCTAGATTTGTGCGATAACTTTAGCGGTTCTTTTGCTGCAATCAAGTCATTCGCTGAGAAATTTGGAGAGAAGAAAGATTCTGATGAAGACTTACAGACCCTGATTTCGCTTGGAACGGGCAAATTGTATGATAGCAATTCCTTCAAGAAGTTCGAATTGACCAAGTTGACTGACTATAACAGGCGTGAGGTTCTTGTGTTTTTCTTGAATGCCCTAGCATATGCAAATCATTATGTTATTTTTTGTATTGATGAGTTGGAAAAGATCCAAGAAAAATCACGAGCTCGTTTTCAGAACCTTCTGACTACCTTCAGGGAACTGATTGATTTGTCGAGTTCTATCAAAGGACACATGCTTCTTGCTGCTGTGACAGAATCTGTTTCTGGTAATCATTCTTTTGAATCATATAACCCAGCTTTCGAACGTCGCATCAAGAATTATAAACTTGAATTAAAGGCGATAGACAAAGCCGACGAAATAAAGACTATGGCAGAAGAACTTGTTAGAGTTCTTGGTGATGAGTACCAGTTGGATTCGTATGAAGATATTGCTAACGAAGTATATAAGAATAAACGCAAATACCCTCACACCTCAGATGTTGTTCGTGCCTTATTCGCTCAACTTTCCAAGCAGGCCGACAAAAAAACATGGAAAGAACTTCTGGAGGAGGCGAAAATGGCCGAAGCGTTCTTCCAAAAACACCAGTCACTTGAGGATTCTGGTATTCTCTTGCGTATCAACCAGAAGCTATTTGCTCCGTTAAAGGACTATCTGAACATCATATCGAATACAGAGAATGACTACGAAGTGAAGGGACAGATGCTACAGTCTGTTTATAGCTCTGTAACTAATCGTTGTTATGTATTCTTGTTCACGGATGATATTAATGCCAATATCAATCGTTTGAAGAATGTTATCAAAGAATATCCTAAAGCAGAGTTATTTGTATTCAAGCCAAAAGAGCTTGACATCAATATGGATACATTGAAAAATGAAGGACTGGAGCAAGTGAAGGATTTGATTCCTTACGACCCCATTGATCTAATGGCACTCTTGGAACTCTATATGGACAACTATGATAACGACGCATTGCGCGAAGTGGTTACACTATACACACATCAACTATAATGTTTATCCAACAAAAGAACAATGCCATATACCGAGTGTCTTTGACACTTGACAGGGTGCTGGCTCCTTTTTGGGACTTAACCAAGAATCTATTGAAAAGCAGATTGCTTACCGAAAGGGTCTATACTCTGTTTGATACTTCCTTTGAGCAAGGTAAGGCTGAACGTATGCAGAGATGTGAGGAGTTGTTCCAAAAGAATTGTGAAGAAATAAACCAGAGTGAAGGTTCAGAAGAGGAAAAGCAACAAGCGATAGAAAAGGAGGAACGGTGTATGTATGATACCGTTTTCGCAGAGGCGTTTCAATTAATATTAAACTATTTTCTTCATAAGATACTTTCTCCAGAATGTTTCAGGAAGCAAATTAAGAAGAGTTGTTCCCTGATTATTTATAAGTCAGAAGGGGAGTGTCGTTTTGTAGCTGAAGGTACGGCTGAGGATAGGTTTGACAAGGAGTTTAGAAACTGCTTGTTCTCTATGAAGGTGGTAGAAGAGTTCTTATGTTTTTTGAACGGAGGTGATGTGAATTCAAACAGCTTTAATCCCAAAATCTATGCCTACATTTTCCCCGACCATTTTGAAGATGACGCAGTATCTATAGCAAGTTCCAACTACTCAAAAGAGATAATTGAAGCAAAAGAAATTGTAGTTCGCCAACCTTCGATGTACCAGATATGGTATAATGAACAATGCCTGAAATCATTTGGCTATAATGGTTCGCATGAAGGTGATGTTTATGAATACATCGTAGATGAAACCCTTGTTGCGTTAGAGCAGGGTGATTATATTATTCCCTTGGTAACAGAATGGCAAACATATTTCAATGTTACCAATCAAGCACAGCTTATATGGACGGATTTTCAGAACCAAATATACAATATAGAGCGAAGAGATAACAAAAAACAGAAACCAGCCAAACTGACAATGACAAATGATGAAAAGGCATTTGTTGAAGCGGCGACATCTGAAGATTTCACCAACATTCTTTCTCATTTGGTTGATAATCTGTATTTGCCGGACGATGCACCTGCAGTAGCTGAAACTTACCAGAAATTTTTCCATCCCCTTAAGAAAGTGGAAGAACTAAAACACCTTGTCGATTATAAAATTTATGTACCAGACCAAGATCAGGAAGGGACTGTGTTAGGGGTATACAAGATAAATAAACTTGAAGGCGAGTCGGATTATAACTTGCGACACATGTTGTATACTCAACAAGTGGGTGATAAGCAGGTGATAAAGGATTATAATGACGAACAAAGGAATGTCACTACCGTTCAAGTATTGAAACCGCAATATGCATCTTTCTACATGATGGACTACTATGAGTTTTTCGTAGAGGAAGTGTTAAAATCTTTGAAAGAACGGGGCATTATAAATGGTTATCTCCGTAATCAACGATATTGCTACAAGGGGCAGGGTGGCAATAAGATGATAGAGATTGACGCATTGGTGTATAATGGCCAAAAGATATTCCTATTTGAACTAAAGACAACGCTTCATATAGAATTCTTAAACACCTATCCTCAGCGGTATGCTGCTCTACTGGCAGAGGAGACTATGCCTGAAATATATAGTTTCCATCTGGTTTCAAGTTTTGCAGAGGACAATATTGCTGTTTTGAACATGGCACCAAAAGATGGGTATAACACTGTCCGCAAGGGTTTGAAAACTATCCCTTACAAATTCGATATAGCTATACCCGGTACGGGAAATAAACTTCATTGCCTGTCTGAGTCGTCCTTTAATAAACTCAAGGCGGAACTACAGCTAGTGTTTACAGCGTAATGGCTTTACCAGTTACAAGATACTACGGTTCCAAAAGGAAACTCGTCGAGAAAATATGGGGTGTTCTTCAAGAACGGCATGTGGAGTTTGACTCCTTTCTTGATGTTTTTGGCGGTACAGGAATCATGTCTTACAACATGGCAAACCATGGTAAAGAAGTAATTTATAATGATATATTTGCTTTTAACTGCAAGATAGCAGAAGCGTTGTTGTCCACACCTCGTGGTACTCTGTCCAGCCAAGAAGCCTTGATGTTGCTTAATCCAGTTAATGGTAGGGAATATCACCACTATATAGAAGATATCTTCAGCGGGATTTACTATACGGATGAAGAAGACAGAACGATAGATACGGTAGTACAGAACATTATGCATCTGCCTCAGCAGCAACAAGCCAGTGCCTATTATGTGCTCTTTCAGAGTTGTTTGATAAAACGCCCGTTCAACCTCTTTCACCGTCGCAATCTAAATTTGCGTGAGAATCATGTGGAGTCAAATTTTGGTAATTATGTAACATGGGAAAAGAGTTTCGAAATACTTTTCAAACAATTCGCTGATGAACTGAATCAATTTCAGTTCCAACAGGTGCCCAATGTGGCAATTGTAAATCATACAGCACTTGAATGCCCCAATGTGGCAGATATGGTTTATATTGATACACCATACTTCAACAAGAAGTCCGGCGCAGTGTCTTATCATGCCCGTTATCACTTCTTAGAAGGCTTAGTGTTTTACAATGACATACCAACTCATGTTAATTATGATAAATTAAATAGGGAGATACAGATTCATAAAAATCCCGAGTTTGAAAGCAGAATAAATTACTTGCATGACCTAAATGAGTTGTTAGGTCATTATCCGGACTCTATTATTATGATGTCATATACCAGCGAGGGATATCCATCCATTGAAGAATTAGAAGCACAATTGCGAAGACATAAGCGGTATGTTGAAGTGATTTACTTTGGAAAGTATAATTTTGCATTGAATAGAAGCAACCAGAACAGACAAGAAGTCTTATTTTTAGCATATTAAAAAAGAGAACGTACAAAATATTGATTTTATATTATAAGTTATAATCATCCTGACAAAGTACTTAGCCCACGTGTTATGCCAAGCATATCAAGCATCTCTGTGATGGAGGCGAGGAGCTCTCACCTTCCTAAACATCTATCTCATCCTACCCTTCATCTTCATCCTTTACTACTGCTTCATTCCTTCCAAGTACTACTGCCCATAACTTCTTATATGTTCACCTGCCGCAAGCCCATGGGTGCAAAAAGCAATATAAATATATACTTCAGAGTTCTAAACCAAAAATCCCTTATCTTTGCAACCAAATTCGAACCGAAGGCTTCAATCAGAAGTTGTGAAGCCCCGCTCATAACTCATTTAGACACCCCCCTTGTCAACACAATCTGGGACTGACAAGGCGAAGCCGTTAAATGGATCTACTCTCACCCAACCACTCTACACTAACAACTGCCTCTAAACTCTAAACCCTCAACTCTAAACTATCAATTGTCAATTATCAATTATCAATTAAATAAATCATGATCAACGTAGGAATTATCGGCTGCGGCTTCGTGGGCGGAGCCCTCAAGGATTGGTTGGAACACAACACCCCCGAATGCAAACTCTTCATCAGCGACCCGCCCAAGGGTTACAATGATGATTTGAGCAATATTGACATTGCTTTCTTGCAGATCCATGTTCCTACCGAAGAGGATGGTACGCAGGATTTGCGGCTTATGAAAGAGTTGATTACTGCTCTTCCCGATGTGCCTGTGTTTGTTCGTACCACCATCCTTCCAGGCACTAGCGAGATGCTTTCCCGTGAGACGGGACATAAGGTACACTATATGCCTGAATTCCTTACCGAACGCACGCATATCGAGGACTTCAAAAAGCAGACGATGGTATTCACAGGTGCACACGAATTGCTCACCAAGATTTTTGTTGGCAAGAAGTTTACCGTTATGACTCCGTTGGAGGCTGAGCTGACCAAGTACATGCACAATGTTTTTGGCGCTTATAAGGTCACTTATTTCAATGCTTGCCGCGAGTACTGCGAGCAGATGGGTGCCGACTGGCGCAAGGTGCATACTGGCATTCTTCTTTCGGGCTATATCAACGACACGCACACCTATGTGCCGGGCCCGGATGGCAAGTATGGCTATGGCGGCAAGTGTTTCCCCAAGGATGTTAATGCCTTTGCCAAGATGACGGAGGGCACGTCTCTCGGAACGCTTTTGGAGCATCTCCATGAGTTAAATGTTCATTTCCGTGGGGTTGAGGAGCATATATAAGCTGAATAAATACGAAGATGAGGATATTACAAATCAACTCGGTTTGTGATTTCGGAAGTACAGGCCGGACAACTCGTGAACTGGCAGACTATCTTGAGCAGCAGGGTCACGAGTGTTATGTTGCTTATGGTCAAGGAAATTCCACTTATCACCATTCTTTTAAGATTGGTGGAAAATGGGAGAATCATTTCCACAATGCGTTCTATACGCGATTGTTGGGATTGCATGGTTACGGCACAAGGAGGGGGACGAGAAAACTGATTTCGTGGATTGAAGAGATTAAACCAGATATTATCCATCTTCGTAACCTTCATGCCAATTATCTTAATTTCCCAATTCTGTTCCAATATATTGTTGATAACAACATACCGGTAGTGTTTACATTGCACGACTGTTTTAACTTTACTGGCAAGTGTTCTCATTATACAGCAAAAGGATGTTACAAATGGCAGACAGAATGTGGTCATTGCCCATTGTATCGCAATACGGTTGCACCAAGTTTATTCTTTGATCGTTCGCAGCGACTGTTCAATGAGAAAAAAAGATATTATGCGAAGATGCCTAAAATGACTGTCGTTGCCGTATCGCAATGGCTGATGCATGAGGCGGAACAATCGATTTTGGCAGGGAATGGGCATAAAATCACCTCTGTTTATAATTGGATTGACCAAAGTAAATTTCATGCTGCATCGGAAGAACAGATTAATGCTTTTTGCGATAAATATCATTTAGATAGGAAACAGAAATATCTTGTTTCTGTCAGCCAGGGGTGGGACAGGAACACCTCGCGTTTCAAGGATGCCATAAGATTGGCATCTCTTCTGCCTGATGGATATAAGTTGGTCTTGATAGGAGGGGTGGCAAAAGGTAAAATGATTCCCAATGGCATCAAACACATTGCTTACATTGCTGACAGCAAGGAATTGTCCGCTGCTTACACCATGGCTGAGGCCTATATCCACTTCTCGGTTGAAGATACATTTGGGAAAGTGATAGCTGAAGCAATGAGTTGCGGCACCATCCCAATCACTTTCAATAGCACAGCTTGTGGTGAAGTTCCGGGGCCATACGGCGTAGTTGTGACACCACATGATATGAAAGCCATTGTTGCATCATTATCCACAATACCGGCTTTGAAACAAAAAAGGGATGAAATGTTAAAGTATGTGCAAGACAATTATGATTACCATACCAATGCACAAAAGTATATTGAACTATACCAAGAATTACTAAAATAGCAATTGGGAAATAAAAGAAAGTCTATCAATGAAAGATTTAAAAGCCGATACAAGGAATATTTCAATGGATTTATTGAGGATTCTGGCTTGTATTCTTGTGGTGTGTTATCATGCCAGAGGGATGAAGACAGAGCATGCCTCGACCGCTATAGTCCATACGATAGATTCTATCACAGTGTTTGCCGCTTTTTTCTTTGGAAGACTGGGTGTTCCGCTGTTTCTTTTAATAAGTGGGTATTTTTCATTCCCAAAGGACTTGGAAACTTTTACATTTCTACGAAAACGCTTGTCGCGAATTGTGCCACCTTTTCTATTTTGGTTGTTATTGACTACGTTGATAGTCGGTGGAACAAAAGAGTTTGGTCATAATCTTTGGACCCTTAAATGTGCTGGTCATCTGTGGTATATATACACTTTAATTGGTTTGCTGTTCATTATTCCTTTGGTCAATCCTTTTCTTCAACAGGCTTCAAAGAAAGAAATAGTCCTATATTTGGCCATATGGGGTTTGACGTTGGTGTTCAACGGGAATTATTTTGAATCGTTGCTTGTCTATAAATTGGATAACTATGGGATGTCTTCGAGTAATATTTTTCATGCGTTCATTGCATTCTACGGATATTTTGGATATTATTTGTTAGGATTTGTAGCAAGTAAACATAAGTTCCACATCCATACTCCTTTTGCCTTAATTGTTTTAGCAGTTGTCTTATGGTTAGGAAGCGCATTTATATGTAAAATTGAAATTCACGCAGCTTGGTTTTATCTATCGCTTCCAGTTGTTATGATGTCTTTTGCGGTATTTATTTTATTTAATAGATTTAAAATCGGCCAATCAAATGTTAAATGGGAGGGGGCAATTGTAAAGATAAGCAATCTGACATTTGGTGTTTATTTAGTTCATGGGTTGGTGCTGCACCTGATGAAACAATTGTCCTTGATTCATTTTACCAATAACCTTTTCACAGGATTACTTGCTTTCACGGTGTCTTATATTATCGTTTGGTTGATTTCATTCTTACCTTTCAAGAAATGGCTAATAGGCTGAAAAACATATTATATAATGATTTCGCAATTGCTTCATGCTTCTCAATGGTGCTGGAGCAAATGTTGTCATTATAACGGATGTGCCAGAAGGATGTGTTGCAGTGTAGGTTCCAGTTATAACATTAACAAACCACGATTAAATGAAAAATACTAAAAGGAATACCGCTATTGACCAAGCAGCTGGTCTGATGATTGTTGTGGTTATCATCGGCCATACATTTGATTGGCTTGGATTATGCGATACGTTGGTATGGAAAATTGTTTTGTGGTTATTTTATTTTTTTATGCCATGGTTTTTTTTTAAGTCAGGAATGTTTTACAATGATAAACCATTTAAAGAAGTCGTCAAAAAGGGTTTTCATACTTTGATTATACCTTTCCTTTCTATTGGTCTGATAAGCTTAATTATATCGTTTATAAGAAATGTTTTTATAATAGGATCTAGTGTATATGCTTATTTCAGGATGGTTGGAGTAGCCATTGTTCTTCATGGAGGCATACCAGGAAACAGCGCATTGTGGTTTCTCACAACTTTGTTTTTCGTTAGGATTCTGTATTGTGTTATGCATAATAGAATTCACGATGGATTTATTATGTTGATTACATTTGTAATATTGCTTTTAAATTTTGTTCTCAAAAGCAAATACGTTTTTCTTACACCCTATCTATCACTTCCCGATTATCTATACAATAGCTTAAGTGGTTTGTTTTTCTTTTCTGCTGGTCATCTTTTGGCAAGAAAACAATATGAAACTCCAATTGCTGTAATTGCTGTCATCGTTTATATCATAATTGCTATCTTTCGCTTTTCTTATGTGGATGTTTTTCACAACCGTGTGGTTTTTGGCAGTTATGTTTTATGGTTTATCTCGTCGCTGTGTGGAGTTGTGTGGTTGAATAATTTTTTCCAAATTTCCAACAAAAAAATCTTGTTCAGAATTCTTAAATACTTGGGTGAAAACTCGTTTACATTCTTTGCAACCCATTTTATAGTAGGGAACATTGCTTGGTTGCTGGTAATTAATCCATTGCATTTGGAGAACATGTATGTGCAGTTGGCTGTGTATCTAACATCTTATGTTATAGTACTTCCTGCCTTTAACCGTTTGTTTCATACCAAAAGAATGCTCTTTATTATTGGGAAGTCTTCAAACCAAGAACTATGCAAAACAGAATAAATAGGATTCATATTCCATCGGAAGAAATTCGCCATCCGAACGGTTTCCATTCAGATCAGTTGGGTTTTACTTTCAGGTGGAATGGCCATTTTCTTCGAGGGATACTGCCCGAGTCAGCTGATATTGCTAAACGGTATTTTGATTGTGGTTTTATAGATGATATTTGTGGGAAAGGCCTGTTTCCCAATACTTGGATTTCAGAGTATGAAAATGAAGAGTTCGCGTTTATCATTGAGCACGAGATGATGACGCCGTTATTATATGCAACAGATTGGAATTTTTCCATGCTTCGTGACGCGGCAGCACTGGTTCTGGATATTGCGAAAATCGCAAAGAAATACGGTTACAATATGATAGATTGCCATAAACTGAATGTGATGTTCAAGTATGGTAAACCAATGTATGTGGATTTGGGCTCGTTTATCTTATGTGGCGAGGGAACTGCCGCTTGGAGACCCTATTTGTCTTTTTTGCGTTCTTATTACTATATTTTGGACATTTGGCACAAGGGTGCAGGGCAAATCGCCAAACGCTCAATGACCCCAGGCGTGGAATTCCCTTCAAATGATTACCATCTATGGAAATATCTCATTTGGAGGAGGTTTCCAAAAAGTATGAATAGATGCTTTGCTTTCAAGGAATCCATACATGCTTTAGCCTCGACCGATTACCAGAATATTGTTGCGAAGACTAAAGGGCGGTCTAAATGGATACAAAAAGCAAGCCTGTTTGTGAAAAAGACAGTCAATACCCTTAAACCAATAAAAAGCCAAAGACAGGTTTCGTTGGATTTGATGGCTAGGAAGATAAGACGAATGTCAATTGGAAGCGTATCTTTGGTAAACAACCCCGCCTTCAATCAAGCACTTGTTGAGGCTATAAATTGTCATGCAAAGGGGGCAACAGCAACAGTTTTTGAGCCAAATTCATCTACAATGTTGGAGGCGATTTTGTTAAAGACACCTGTAGTGGGTATTATTGCCGTTCACGAAAACGATATGTTGTCGGATACGGTGTATGAATATGTTAAGAAAAACAATTTAGCGGTTACGTGTACCTATTACCAGATTTCTGAAGGTGGGTTGCTGATTAGGGGAAGATATCCGGAGGATCGATTGAAATCGGACTTTGTTGTTGTGGCCAATTATCATGTTCAAAATGGTTTGAGAGGAGTGAAATCAACGGAGTGGTTTATTTCCGAAAGGATGAAATACTCCATATCAGGTACATTGTTTTTTGTTGCTCCTGCAGGAAGAGAAGATTTGTTCTGCGCTTTGGGGGAGCAGTATGATGTGCGCAGGATTGACATACCAAACGAAAGCTACTGTTGCTTGGTTATCAATAAAAACAATTAGTTTAATGGCTGATCAATCAGCAAATAATAAAAGGATTGCTAAGAATACGATAGCGTTATACTTTCGTATGATAGTGACTACCCTAGTCAGTTTATACACGTCAAGGGTGGTTTTAAACACATTGGGGGTTGAGGATTATGGGTTGTATGGTGTAGTTGGCGGTGTTGTGACTATGTTTTCGTTCCTCAAAGCGACGATGAGTGGAGCAACCAGTCGGTTCCTGACTTTCTCTTTGGGGAAGGGTGACCAAAAAGACCTTAATGATACATTCAGCACCTCCTTAATTATACATTTTGGGATAGCAATAGTAATATTGATTCTTGCGGAAACGGTTGGTTTATGGTTTCTTGAATGCAAGCTATCCATACCAGATGGTCGTATGACTGCGGCCAGGTGGGTTTATCAATTCAGTGTGTTGTCGATGATGGTTACTGTCACGCAGGTTCCTTACAACGCAAGTATAATTTCACATGAACGTATGGGGATTTATGCCTATGTGGAATTGTTGTATGTGGTCTTAAAGCTGCTCGTGGTTTATCTTCTGCTATTGAGCGATTTTGATCGGTTAATATTCTATGCGGCATTGATATTTGGTGTCAATCTGCTTATTGCAACTATTTATAGAGTGTATTGTGTCAAGAGATTCAGCGAATGTCATTTTAGGTTTGTTTGGAAAAAAGAGAAGATTGTCCCTATGTTGACGTTCTCTGGATGGGACTTGTATGGCAACATGGCATACACTTTCAAGCAGCAGGGCATCAACATGTTGATTAATATGTTTTTTGGAGTGGTGTATAATGCAGCCAGCTCTGTTGCCAATAGTGTGCAAGGTGTTGTCTCCAATCTCGCGGTAAATGTGATACAGGCGTTTAGACCTCAAATTGTAAAAAGTTACGCAGCTGATGACTTGACCAGGATGGAAACACTAATGTATAATGGTATCAAGTTTTCTTTGTTGTTGTTTATGTTGTTAACAATTCCGATTATTCTAGAAACACAGACAATTTTGTCTTTATGGTTAGGGATTGTTCCTGATGGAGCGGTGGGTTTTTGTAGGATTTTGTTGATTGTTTGTTTATTCAACTTAATTAATCGAATTTTGGGTATTGGAATTCAAGCGACTGGACAAATGAAGTATGTCAGTTTAATTACAGGGACCATACATTTGTTGTGTCTTCCTGCAATTTATGTTTTGTTTAAATTCTTTGTGAATTCTCCAATTTGGGCTTATATAATGGCTGCATTGACAATGTTGATGGTGGATGCATCAAATATGATTATTTTGAAAAAGCAAGTTCCCAAATTGCGACTCAGATACTATCTAAAAGGTATATTCCAAGCCGTATTAATAGCATTGGTTGCGTCTCTTCCAGTTATTCCAATATATATCATCATGCAACATGGTTGGGTTAGATTGGTTTGTTTGTGCCTGGCCTATGGGATTGCACTTTGTATTGTTACATTCTTGTTGGGGCTGAATTCTTCTCAAAGAGCTATGGTTAAGAACTTCGTTTCAAAGAAATTTCATCACAAGAAATGATACCCGTAATATCCATAGTAATTCCTGTGTATAATGTGGAGAAATATCTGCCACAGTGTATAGAGAGTATTATCCGGCAAACCTTTACCGACTTTGAACTTATTCTCGTTGATGATGGAAGCACAGATAATTCCTTGAAGATATGCAAGGAGTATGCTGCGCGTGATTCAAGAATTACTGTGTTTCATCAAGAAAACTTGGGTGTTAGTAGGGCTAGAAACTATGGCTTGAAACTAGCCCAAGGCGAATGGATTACTTTTGTGGATTCAGACGATTGGATTGATAATGATTTCCTTAGGAATTTCCATATCGAACAGCATCAAGACGCAGATATTATAGTGCAAGGTCTTAAATACATTGATCATGGCACTGGGCAAGTGAAAAGGACAAGAGAATTTGGCGATGACAGAATTGAAGTTCCCGACATGGAGGGAAAATTGGCACAATATGATGTGTTGTCGTTTGGCGTAACTGTTTGCAAATGCTTCAAGAGAGAGTTGGCAGAACGTTGTTCGATTTCGTTTGATGAATCTATTTCATACCATGAAGACCATGTTTTTACATTATCGTATATTGCGAACTCTCATATCATCGTCCTTTCATCTGCTTGCGGATACAATTACAGGTGTGGACACAATCCACAGTCTTTGTCAAAAAAGAAATATGATATAGAAAAACACATTCAAGCAAGTCGGATGATGATGCAAGAGCTGGGACATGTTGCGGATAGGTTCAACTTATCATCGGAATATTATAATAAAACTGCCACATTCTGTCTATCCCCAAAGATAAGTGCTGTGCGAACTTTGTTTCAAAAGAAGGCATCAAGAAACGAAACCAAACAAGAGATGCTGCGGATTATGCATCCTTTGGAAGAGTTCAGTAAGTACTATTATCCCTCAGACAAGAAATATCGTTTAGTCAGAAGATTGGCCAATTATCCATCAGGCAACCTTTTATATGCATTCTTTTTATTGGTTGCGAGATTTTCATCAAAATGAGAATTGTATATATTTTCCGCCCCAAAGGAAAAGCGTTCAGTATCGAACGGGTTTTCCATCCGATTATGGAAATTATGGGAAAACAATATGGCATTTCAGTTGAAGAGTCCCATTCTGAAATACGGAGAGGGTTTGTTGGCACGCTTTGGGCCAACATAAGGAAGTACGCTAAAATGAGCAGAACAGGGGCATTATGCCACATTACTTGCGAAGTGCGTTATTGTGCTATTTTTATGCGGAAAAGCCATACCATTTTGACGACTCACGATACTATGTCGTTAAGAAATTCTGAAGCACCTTGGTATGCACGTTGGTATGCCTATTGGTTCCAGTTTTATTTTCCGATGCGTCGGTTGAAATACCTTACTTGTATTTCCGAAGCAACAAAAAAAGAATTGGTCTCTTATTTTCCGTGGTCTGAAAATAAATTGCGAATCATCAGAAATCCTATCGATAATGCTTTTGCATTTAAAGAGAAACCATTTAATGCGAAACGCCCCGTCATCTTAAATATTGGTACCAAGTCAAACAAAAACTTAGTCAGAGTGGCGGCTTCCTTGCAAGGTCTTCCTTGTCATTTGCGAATCGTGGGAAAACTATCAGGGGAACAAGAAAAAGCGTTGGCTGATAACCACATCGATTATTCTTCTGTTTCGAATTTGACGGATGAGGAGATTATCCGTGAATATGAAAACTGTGATATATTGTCATTTCCATCTCTGTTTGAGGGTTTTGGGATGCCAATCATTGAAGCACAGGCGGTGGGTCGTCCAGTGGTAACATCAAACAGGGAGCCAATGCAATCTGTGGCTGGAGGTGGTGCCGTGTTGGTTGACCCTGAAAATGTGGAAGATATTAGACGAGGTTTTTTGCAACTGATCTATGATGAAGATCTTAGAAATAGATGCGTGAAACTTGGCTTGGAAAACATCCAAAATTATCGTCCTGAGTCAATTGCCCGACAATATATGGATTTGTACAAGGAAATCGAACAAAATGAACATCATTAAAAGGATTGCTTACAATCGAATCATTCCTGTCTTTGGTCGGATGATGATAAGGAAAAACCATTATTGCAATGTCATTTATTACCATGATATTGTGGAGAATGAAGGCTATTCCTATATGCGAACCAATATAGATTTATTTAAGCAGCAAATGCAATATTTGGCTGATAATAACTACGAAACAATGCGTTTTGATGATTTTAGTGAAGTTGATCACTTTGTTTTCAAGAAAAAACGCGTTCTCATAGCTTTTGATGACGGTTGGCTTTCAAATTACACGATGATATTTGACTTTATGAAGTCCATAGGGTTGAAATACAACGTGTTTTTGGCTGTGGGGCTTATTGGCGAGGATGCTCGTTATTTGACATGGGATAGGGTTAGAGAGATGCACCAATCAGGATTTTGTGGTTTTGGAACCCATACTTTTTCGCATGTTGACTTATCGCAACTTGACGACAAGTTGTTTGATGAGGAAGTAAAAAAAGCGGACACGAGATTTGAAAAAGAACTCGGGTATGCCTCAAAGGATTTTTGCTATCCCTTCGGAAAATACTCAACGAATTCGAATCAAAAATTGGTGAGCGATTCGAATTATGAAAGAATCTATTTGTCAAGCATGTCTTATTCGTACAAGCAAGCAGATAGGTTTATTATGGGTCGAAATGGTATCTCAAACGATGATAGCATGTCGATTTTCAAGAATAAAGTGAATGGTTTTTATAACGCTTTTTCAGTTATCGCTAAATAGTTTATGAAAGAGAACATAGTGTATGATTGCCGATGGTCTGGCGATTGCGATGAAAAATTCATCGATGACTTCAATCATGTTCAGGATCAAGTGTTTCGGGGAGAACATACTCGGGAAAATTTTATGCATCAATACATTGACAATATTTACGGCCCTTCCGTTCTTGTGGTAGTGTATATGGATGACAAACCGGTTGCAGCCCGTGGCTTATGGAGAAATGACGTTTGTGACAAGGAAGCATACCAACCAGGAAGAACGTGTGTTCTACCGGAATGCCGTGGGAAAGGAATTTTCACTACGATGACATTGCAAGCCATTGCTTTATTGCCCCCAAATGTAATCATATATACTTTTCCTAATCAATACAGTTTTCCGGGACACATAAAGATGGGAGGTGTCAATATCAACAAGTATTATTTGAAATTGTTTTTGTCCCATAAATCATACTCCAAAGAACATCCCGTAAAGATGGATAAAACATATTTTGATTGGTGGGTAAAGAATCGCTCTGAGATTCAATATATCCGAAGAGGGGATTCATATTTTCTGGTCAGGAAGTACCCTAAGCCATTCTGTTATAAGGTGGTGGCTCAGGTGGAGAAAAACCTTGCCTTAAATTGTAAGAAAGGACCTTTGTTTGCAGTTTATTTATATCCGTCCTCAAGGACAACTTTTTACAATAGGCATTCACTTCCTTTGCGTCCTGTTGTCAAGAACTCGGATATTCGCTATATTCCTTTATGGAAGATTGATGCCATATAACAACAATGTTTTGAATAACGAATAAATAATAGTTGTATGAAGACCAAGGAAAAATGGTTTGTCATCATAACCTTGTTTTACATAGCATATATGGTGTTCCCGCCTTTGGCCTCGTTGTCGAGAATTCCTATTTGGCTGATATGCTCCCTTGTTTCTTTGTCGTTAATAGTGATGTTCCCTGAGTGTTTTCGGCAACGTTATTTTCGATGGTTTTTTGTTTATTTTTCAGTACTATTCCTTTATTTGATGGTGGGACATCCATTTCATATCAATGGTATGGGTGATTCAAACGATGCTTTATGGCGTCTCGTTATTGAAATGGCTTGGATACTACCCAACTTTTTGATTTGTTCTGTCATTATGAAGTTGAACGATAGAAAGGTGAATAGGTGGATTGGGCAGGGAACTATGGTTTTGTTGGCAGCTTCCGTTTTGGTTATTTTGCCCATGTTGTTTAGGTATAGTAGGATATTGCGAGAAAACACTTTAGGACAACTTGGAGGAGAAGAGGTGTTGGCATCTTTGCCTGGCTACACACTGATGAGCTCTTATATTTATATAGTACCTGTTTTTTGTTACGGTTTAAGACGTTTAAAAGGGGTGTGGAAAGTATTGCCCGCAGCCTTTTTGGCATTGTTTGCCTATGCAATTGTTAAAACGGAAATAACGACCAGTTTGGTCATGTTGATTCTATTGCTTCTTTTCACTTTGGTTTACCAAAATGAAAGAGGATTGACGAAAACATCATTTGCATTCATAATAGTTTCTTTCGCATTGTTGGTTATGTATGAATTGGGTGTTATATCATTGATTATCAAATATTTGTCTAGTTTATATGAAGGGACTGCCGCGGAATCAAAGTTTGTTGATTTTCAAAACATGCTGGAGGGAAAGGGTAAAGGGAATAATCTTAGCATTAGGGAGTATTGCAGACAGTTGTCTCTTGCATGTTTTTACAAAGATCCTTTGTTCGGCTCCCCTGGAGTTGGCGGACATAGCAGTTTGTTGGATAGGTTGGGTAGCATGGGTTTGTTTGGTTTTATACCATACTTGCTTATGCTTATTGCCAATGTTAAGGCATGGTATCGGTTTATGCCTAAAAGAGGAGCCAAATTTTTCTATATTAGTGGTATTATAGTAGTTTTTACATTTCTTTACATGAAAGGGCTGTTTGGTGGAGAGGGAATGTTGTTTATGACAGTATTGTTACCTATATCAATGATAGGTGTCTATGAATTCTCATTATCGAAAAATACAATTGGTAAAAAAGTGATAGTTAAAAAAATGGCTGGAGATTTATCTAGCACTAAGTAAAAATACCATAAAATGACAAAGTTTAGTATAATTCTTCCAATCTACAATGTCGAGAAATATTTACCGGCTTGTATAGATAGCATCATTGAGCAAAACTACAAAGATTACGAAATTATCCTTGTTGATGATGGTTCAAAAGACACATCAGGACGCATTTGTGATGATTATTCCCTAAAATACGATAGTATTAGGGTTATTCATAAACCCAATGGTGGACTTTCTGATGCCCGTAACGTTGGTCTAAAAAAAGCTATTGGGGAATATGTGTTTTTTGTGGATAGCGATGATTATTTAATTGATAATAATGTCCTTAGTCGTATTAACAATAGGATAGAAAACGCTTCGCCTGACGTTATTGCTTTCAAATCTATTAAATGGTTTGAGTCAACGGGGAAAACGAGTACTAGTACTGTTGATTTAAGCGTGAGTGCTAATGCTGTTCAGCCTTATCAAAAATACCTTGAACTAATAGACAAAGATACTTATTCTAATAGTGCTTGGAGTAAGGTGATTAGACGGTCTCTACTTGTTGATAATAACATTGAATTTGAAAAAGGGCTTTTGGGAGAGGATAATGACTGGTATTATAAAGTAGTTGAGCATATTCAATCATTGGAATTGATAAATGAACCTCTTTATGTTTATCGACAAAGAGAAGGTTCGATAACTAAGACATATACAAAAAAGAATCTTGAACACCTTTTATGGCTCATAGAAAAGTGGGTCAAAATAATAAATGAAGGAGAGTTCGATGGTAATAAAGAAGTTATTCGAAATAGCCTTTCGAAACAATATTGCCATGCTATCATCGGTTACAGTCAGTTGAAGGATGCCAAAGAGTTTTTCCCTAGACTTAAATCATTGAATTATCTCCTACAATATAGTAATAATCCAAGAGTGAAAGCCTTTAGACGATTAAATCGTTTAATTGGCCTACGTGGAACTATTCTTTTATTGAGGATGAGAAATCTATTAAAATGAATGATATAGTAGTATGAATAATATGGATTTACCACGAGTGTTAGTTGTCGGCACCAACCCTTGGAGAGAGGATGGAACTGCTCATACATTAAAAAATATCTTTTCTTGTTGGGAGCCGGATAGGCTTGCTTTAATATACACGAAGTCAGGTCTGCCTTATACGAATGTTGCATCACGCTTCTTCCAAATAAGCGAAAACTTGATATTAAAGAACTTGATTAAGCCGTGGAAGCCTATTGGTCAGGAGGTGAAAAGTACTGAAATTGTGGACACAAAGCTTACTGTAGAAGAAAATGCCCGTTATGCCAAAGCACATAAGAACCCTTCAATGTTACTAACTATATGCAGGGAGTTTGTATGGCTTTTTGGACATTGGAGAAGTAAGGCTTTAAATAACTTTATTAAAGACTTTAATCCCGAGCTATTGTTCATTCCGATCTATCCAACGGTGTACACGAGTTGGATACAAAAGTATGTGATTCGTAAAACCAAGAAACCTTTTGCATGCTATCTTGCTGACGACAATTATTCGTATGATTCCTGCAATGGTTTTTTTAGCTATCTTCATCGCTTCTGGCTAAGAAAGAATGTACGGTGGCTTTCCACGCATTGCAACCAGATGTATGTGATTGTTGAGAAAGAGAAAGAGGATACCGACAATCTCTTTGGAACAGACAGTTTGATTCTGACCAAAAGCATAGATTTCACCAACCGTCCGTATGCCCCACATCCGCTTAATAAACCCATCAAGTTTGTCTATACAGGTAGTTTAATCATTGGAAGGGATAAAACCATGGCAATGATTGCAGATGCCATCAATGAAGTGAACAAGGATGGCATCAAGGCAGAGCTGGATATATACTCGAAAGACGAGCCTGTTGCTGAGGTGATGGCAAGGCTTAACAATGGAGCCTCTCATCATAGAGGATTCATACAAAGAGACCAAGTGGACAGGGTACAGCAGGAAGCCGATGTTGTAGTGTTTGCAGAGGCGTTGGAAGGAAAAGCAGCAAATATTGCGCGCCTTTCGTTCTCGACAAAAATTACGGATTACTTAGCCAATGGCAAATGTATCCTAGCCGTAGGAAAGAAAGATATAGCTCCGATTGATTATTTTGAGAAGAATGATTCGGCTATTATCGCCTATTCTAAACAAGAAATCTTTCAAAAGATTTCAAGTATTGTAAACACTCCTGGATTAATTACAGAGTATAGCAAAAAGGCATACGATTGTGCGGTGAGAAACCATGAGAAAAAGATGGTCGATGCGAGGTTTATTGAATCAATGGTCAAGGTTGTAGAATAAAGGTTTTAATATGTCTATTATATTTACTGATTCTTTGAAATATTGTCCGGAGTTTTCGGGAAGAACGCTAATCACGCCAAAGACTATATCTTCTTTTGAAGGAAATACTGAAGTGATAGCAGCTTTCTGCTCTCGTGGAATGGCCATAATACTTTTAAAAAAGAATTTCCCAAACCTAAAGGTAATCCAATTGTTTAGTGCTGGCTATGATGGAATAGATTTGGACCTGGTCAAGCAGAAAGGGATAACGCTTTGTAATGCAGCCAATGTGTATAATATAGGGATGGCAGAGTTTGTGGTTTATGGCATGTTGGCAAGTGCAAAGAAATACCATAGAAGCATTAAGAATCATCATGTGAGATTGATGCGCAACTATCATTATTTGCATGAATTATATGGCAAGACAGTTGGAATTATGGGTTGTGGAAATATCGGTGGACAGATTGCGAAGCGGTTGACTGCATTTGATATGAAAGTAATAGGATATGATGCCAATACATCACCAAAACCGTTTTTTGAAAAGATATATGGTCTTAATGAAAGAGATGCATTTGTGCCACAATGTGATTATCTGGTATGTTGTTTGCCATTAATGAAAGCAACGGAGGGCCTTTTGAATAATGACTGGTTTTCGTTAATGAAACCCAATATCACAATAGTGAATGTTGCCCGTAAAAGCGTAATTTGCGACAAGGATATGATCTCTTTCCTAAAGTCACATAAAGATGCGACGGCAATCTTGGATATGTTAGAAAAAATCCCAAACCCAATTACGAATCCATACAGACGTCTTTCAAATGCACTTGTTTTGCCGGGTGTGACCGCCGCATCCCGTGAAATTATGTTGCGACTTCATCAATTACTTTTGGAGAATCTGGAAAGGCTAGAAAAAGGTAAACCGTTATTAAACATAATCGTTAATTCAAAGTAAATATATCCTAATGTCTTTCATACATTGGTTAGCTGAAATCAAAGCATTCCTCCAATATGGCGACCTTCCCACAAGGTATTATGTAAAACGAGGAATGAAAGTGGGTAAAAACTTCAGCCGTCAAACAGGGACGCGTCTTGACCCTTCCAATTGTTGGTTAATCGAAATTGGAGATGACGTTCGAATATCAAATAGAGTTCAGATCCTTGCTCATGATTTTTCTACTATGCATTATACAGGATATGTGCGTTTTGGCAGGGTTGTTATAGGTAATAGAGTTTGGATTGGAGCCGGTGCAACAATACTAATGAACGTGCATATCGGTAATGATGTCGTTATCGGCGCAGGAAGTTTGGTCAACAAGGATGTTCCCGATGGTTGTGTGGTGGCTGGTGTTCCTGCCAAGGTGATTTGTAGTACGGATGAATATGTTGAGAAGCAGAAGCAATTGCTGTCAAAGGCTCCTCAATATGATAAAAAGGATACTTTCTATAGTGGTAAAATGACAAAGCAAAAACAGCTTGAAATATTGCGTGCATTGGATGAGAGTCCTAACGGAGTGTTCTATGCCAAGTTTCGGGATTTTCGACGTCTGATAGGAAGCGGTGAAATTGAAAAGATATAAAACCATGAAAAAAATCTGCGCCATTTCCACCATCGAAGACACCTTAGAGTTTTTCGTGATTCCGGCTATGCGTGTATTCAAGGAACGAGGCTATGACGTGACGCTTATCTGCACCATGTCAGAACGCTTTCTGAAACAATTTGGAGAAGAGTTCCACTGCATTAGCGTAGAGATGAAGCGTGGGATGAGCTTGAAGGATATGCTGACAAAACCATTTGAGTTTTACCGTATTTTCAAACACGAAAAATTCGACTATGTTCAGTATGCCACTACAAATGCCTCTTTCTATGCTTGCGTTCCAGCAAAGCTCTGCGGCATTAAAACCCGTGTGTATTGCCAATGGGGTTTGCTTTATGTAGGGTTTGAGGGATTGAAACGCAGGATGTTCAAATGGGTGGAGAAATTCCTTTGTACAAAAGCCACCCATATCACTGTGGCGAGCAAAAAGAATATGGAATATGCCTTGCAAGAAGGCTTGATGGAAGCAGACAAGGCTTCCGTTGTCGGGGATGGCGGTACCATCGGAGTTGATTTGACGGTTTTTGATTATGCGAAACGTGACGTTTTCAAAGCGGAGGTTTTGAAAGAGTATCCCGTTTTGAAAGACAAAACCGTGTTTGGGTTTGTGGGAAGAATAGAGACGGACAAAGGTATCAATGAATTATTGAAGGCTTTCTTGAAAACCAACAATCCGAAATTTGCATTGTTGCTGATAGGTCCGTTTGACGAGTTGCGTTGCAACTTGGATGCCGATGCCCTTGCTGCGGCAAAAGCGAATGAAAACGTGATCTTTCACGGCTTCAGCAGAGAAGTGCCTAAATATTTGTCAGCAATGGATGTATTAGTGCATCCCACCTACCGCGAGGGCTTCAGCATGGTGATCCAACAAGCCATGGCCATGGGTTGTGCCGTCATCACGACGGATGTGCCAGGCCCATCGGAGGTGATTGAGGTCGGCAAATCTGGCCTTCTCGTGCCTGCCCAAACTGTTGATGAATTGGCAGAGGCCATGACGACACTGGGAAACAACAAGGAGCAACAAGAACAATTCGCAAAAGAAGGCTTGGTTCGTGTAAGGGAAAAATTTGAAAGAAACCACATGCTAGAACTGACCTATCAGGATCGGCTCCGCATGATGGGAGAGAACTAAATTAAACCAATATTTATGTCAGATTTTAATTTGATGATTTTGGCATCGACTCCTGAAGATGCCTTGAGTGCTCAAGAAGCAGGAGTTGATCGTATTTTCTATGATTTGGAATATATCGGAAAAGCCGAACGCCAAAGGGGACGTGACACGGTAAAATATCATAATGACATCAACGACATTCCAGGGGTGAGAAAGGTGGTGACGAAATCAGAACTGCTTGTTCGCACCAATCCAATCCATGCCTATACCTCATCCGAAATAGAAAAAGCCATTAATTATGGGGCGGACATATTGATGCTTCCCATGGCAATGGACAAACATGATGTGGAAACATACGTCCAATTGATCGACGGGCGGGTCAAAACATGCATTATGATAGAGACGGCAGCGGCCATGGCACGCATTGATGACATTTTGGAAGTGCAGGGAGTGGATGAACTTTTTGTTGGTCTCAACGATTTACATATCAGCCTTGGCTTGAACTTCATGTTCGAGCCGTTGGCAGGTGGGTTGGTGGATTATATTGCGGAAAAAAGCCACAAGAAAGGCACGCCGTTCGGCTTTGGAGGCATTGCCCGAATAGGCGATGGTATGTTGCCTGCGGATATGATATTGGGTGAACATGTTAGATTGGGTTCCTCTTCCGTCATCCTCTCGCGTACCTTCAAGGGCGGTGATACACCTGTGGCCATTGACTTCAAAGCTGAAGTGGAAAAGGTGAGGTCAAGATATGATGAAATTCAAACTTGGAACAATGAGCAGCTTGAGGCCAACAGGAAAAAAGTCAAGGAAATTGTCAACCAAATCGTATATGGCGTATGAACGTAGCCATCCATCAACCTGACTATATCCCTTGGTTAGGCTTGTTTTATAAGATGTACTTGTCGGATGTCTTTATCCATTTGGATGATGCACAGTATTCCAACGAGGCGGCGCATAATTTCAACACCATAAAGACAGCCCAAGGTGCATATCGTTTGAAGTTTCCGGTAGAGCAGCATTTGGGAGATTTAATCAACCAAGTCAGACCTAGGTATGAGCTGAAATGGAGAGAGAAGCATCTTAAAACCTTGGAGATGAACTATACCAAGGCGAAATATTTCAAAGAAGTATATCCTGGAATCAAAGAGGTTTTCATGGTGGATTATGCCAATGTGGCAGACCTCAATATAGCCATCAACGAGTACATTGCAGGACAATTTGGAATCAAGCCCAAATTCATCAAGGCCTCTCAATTCGGCTTTGAGACCAAACGAGAGGAAAAGGTCATCGACCTATGTGTAGCCGTTGGTGGAACCAGATACATTTCGGGCAATGGTGCCCGTGTGTATCAGGAAGAAAGCCATTTTACGGATAGAGGTGTGGAGTTGAGTTATCTGGATTACAAGCCGATAGTATATCCTCAGCTTTGGAAGGAATTCCTGCCTTGTATGTCTGCGTTGGATTATATCTTTAATTGTGGATACGACTGGGAATATGTTGTAAAACAAGTGAAAGTACTTAATGAGGGAAATAGGTAGCTTTATCGAGCTGGAACTTCCGAAAGGAAGAGAGTGGCATACTGGAGAAGTTGATGTGGCTAGGCTGAACACGGGTCGTGCCGCCATTTGGCATGCTTTTAGGCTGACAGGATGCAGCACAATCTGGATTCCTTATTACCAATGCGAAAGCGTTCGGGAGTTTCTGCAAAAGAAAGGTTGTGCCATCAAGTATTACCATCAGGACCGTCAGTTCAATCCTACGGATTTGACTCCTTCAGAGGGTGAAGCGGTGTTGCTGGTAAACTACTATGGCATGATGTCTTATGAACGGATGAAAACGTTGGCTATAGGGTATAAAAATGTCATTATTGACAATTGCCAGGCCTTTTTCTGTCGACCTCTCTTAGGAACTCTTTCGGTTTATTCTGCAAGGAAATTCGTTGGGGTGGCTGATGGTGCCTATGTGGTTGGAAAGGGAGCGTCTCGTTTTGTGGACGAGTATTCGCAATGCTTTTCTTCCGATACTGCTGCTTTCTTGTTGAAACGTATTGAATATGGTTGCGAAGGGAAAGGATATGAAGCACGTACTATCAACGAGAATCGCGTTGATACAGAAGACATTATGAAGATGTCTCCTTTAACGAGGGCTATGCTTGATGGGGCAGATTATGAATACAACAGGAAAAAACGCCTTGAGAATTTCCGATTTGCGCATTCTTTGTTTAAGACAATCAACAAGATAGATCCGATGAAGTATTGGGATGATGATACCATTCCCATGGTCTATCCTTTAGTGGTAGAGGATGATGATTTGCTTGGAAAACTGTTAGCGGCAAAGCATTTCCAAGGCCATTGGTGGAAATACATCACTGATGAATTGCCTGAGGAAACCTTTGAGCATTGGCTTTCAAGGTATGTGATTCCCATCACGATAGACCAAAGATACGATGAAGCTGATATCCGTTATATTCATTCTGTAGTTGAAAACGCACAAAAAAGGTAACCATGGTGTATCAAGTTTTCAAGCGTGCTTTTGATTTTACGTCGGCGTTGCTTCTTTTCATGGTCATCAGCCCCTTGTTTTTGGTGCTGATGATATGTGCGAGGATATCCATAGGCAAACCCATCTTTTTCCATCAGGAACGTTCGGGGCGAAACGAAAAGCCCTTCAATCTGATTAAGTTCCGCACAATGACCAATGCCAAGGATGCGGATGGCAAATTGCTTCCCGACGATGAGCGGTTAACGAGATTCGGGCGTTTCTTAAGGAATACTTCTTTGGATGAGTTGCCGGAACTGTTTAATATCATCAAGGGCGACATGGCGGTGATAGGCCCTCGGCCATTGTATATGAAATACAATCCATATTACACCGAGTATGAAAGGAAACGCAACCAGGTAAGGGGCGGATTGATACCTCCTGAATCGCTATATCACGACTCGTTCCTCACATGGGACAAGCAGTTGAAATATGAGGCGGATTATGCGGAAAACTTGTCGGTGAAACTTGATGTCAAGATACTGATAAGCGTGTTCAAGACCATGCTGCGACGAAATAAAGAAGGCTATGGAGAATATGCACGCGAGGCTTTGGATGTTGAACGAAAAAAAGATGAATAATATGAAAAATATCTTGATTATAGCCCCTCATCCTGATGATGAGATTCTTGGTTGTGGGGCAACAATGGCCAAGTTAGCCAAACAAGGTCATAGGGTATATGTTCTTATTGCGACAAACGCGTCAATTGGTGCACCTGAATTGTTTGGACCAGAAATTGTGCGTCAGGCGAGGTCGGAAGCACTTGAGGCTCATAAGATTCTCGGAGTAAAAGAAACGACATTTCTTGAGTTTCCAGCACCAGTGTTGGACCAATATGCGCGATATAAGATGTCAAATGAAATAAGCGCTGTCATAAAGAAATATGGGATAAATATAGTTTATTTACCTCATCGTGGAGATTGTCACATTGATCATAAAATAATACATGAATGTGCTATGGTTGCTTGTCGTCCATTGGCCAATTCAACGGTCGAAGCAGTCTATGCCTATGAAACACTTTCTGAAACAGAGTGGGGCGAATCGGTGGCATCTGAAGTATTTGTTCCTACCCGGTTTGTGACGTTTTCTGAAACAGAGTTTGAAATCAAACTAAAAGCAATGGCTTGTTTCAAGTCACAGTTGTATCAATTTCCGGCATCAAGGTCTTTGGAAGCCATTGAGGCTTTGGCGAAATATCGTGGAGCCACAGTGAGCAGAATGAGAGCTGAGTGTTTTGAAGTACTACGAGAAATAGAATAAATCAATACAGTATATTATCAATAAACTTAAATGCATATAAAAACTGAAAAAGGAGGGATTCGTTATGAAGATTAAGGATATTGCCGTGTTTGGTGTAGGCGGTTTCGGGCGAGAAATCCTTACATTGATTCAAAATATCAATAATGTAACTCCAACCTATAATATTTTGGGATTCTTTGATGATGGTCATGAAAAAGGTGAGATTGTGAACGGATATCCTGTGTTAGGAAGAATGGAAGAATTGAATAATTGGCCAACACCGATTTGTATAGCCGTTTCCATAGGTTCGCCGATTACAAGAAAAAAGATAGTAGAAGAGATACATAACGATAATGTGTCTTTTCCTACGCTCATTCACCCTTCTGTTATCATTGGAGATTCCAATTTTGTAAAAATAGGTCAAGGATGCCTTATTTGTGCAAGTGTTATTTTAACGACGAACATAACAATTAAGGATTTTGTCATACTCAACTTGCAGTGTACCATTGGACACGATGTTGTTATTAATGATTACGCTGCTTTTATGCCTTCATGTAACATTTCTGGAGAAGTCACGATTGAAGAAGGTGTTTATTGCGGCACAGGTGTGCGGGTTATTAATCAAATTACGGTAGGTAAATTTGCTGTCCTTGGAGCTGGTGCCGTGGCCGTAGAATCCATTCCTGAATATAGTACAGCAGTTGGCGTGCCGGCAAGGGTGGTGAAGACAAAGGATGGAGAATAAAACATAGGATTGGGAAATAGCTATGCAAGGGAGTTGCTTTGGTTTCTGTGTGGGGATATGAGGAGGAGATTGAGGAGGATGGGGAAACTAGTATGATGTGAATGTAATATTGATTTTTGGAAGCAAATCTGACGTGAATCTGATATAAATCGTAAGCGGCCTGTCCTTATCGGACGGCCGCTATTGGATATTGAAGACGGCTTGGCAGATTGTCTTGAGGACTTGTGGGAAGAAGGAGTTTTTGGAGACGGGGGGCATTTTGTGATTGAGTAATGGGTAAGGGTGTTTTGAAAGGAGTTTGTTGTGGCAAAGATGGAGGCAAGGAAGTAGGATTTATGCTTCGAAGTGAAAAATGAAAAGATAAAATATGTCATCAAAGGTGATAGATAGTTTATTGATAAACAGTGTTGATTCTCTTCAGTTGGGAGTGAATCAGTTGTTGAATGTGCAACAGAAACAATATTCCAAGTTGGATTCATTATATGCGATTGCTAATCAGCAAACACTATTGCAAGAAGACGGTTCTTCTCGTGTTGATTCTCTATTATTTCAATTGAATTCGATTTCTGAGAACGGTATCGGTTATAGCGATGCAGCGTCTCACGTTGTCATCCCGTTAATCATAGCACTATTTGCCTTTGCATTCCCATTTCTATTTACAGTTATAACCCAAATCAATAACAAATATGAGTCGGACCATATCTCATGGATGTTCTCGAAGGAATATTCATACAAGTGGTTTATCAGGGGTGCTATTATCAGTGCGGCCTATTTGTTTGTTGGGGCTTTATTTTCACTATGCTTCACAGGGGAAGCTTATCATGTGTTCAAATGTATGCTTAGTTGGTCGGGTGTATTCGTGGCTAGTTGTTATTCTGCTGTTATTATATGGTTTGTGTTGACCTGCATACGATACAATACACCACAGAAAATGGTCGAGACCATTGAAAGACAGTATTTAAACGGTGGAAAAGAGGTTGGAGTTTACTTGAAGAAGTTGAAAAAGCAGGAAAAACGGAACGAAAGAGAAAGGTCAGAAGCAAAACGTCATTTTAAAGCAATGGGGTTGCAGGTGGGAATGAATTTTGCCTACTATAGCACTGAAGAAGCAAGGATTAAAAGATTGACCGACTTTGGGAAATACGCTCTTAGAAAAAAGGATTACGATTTATTTTTGTCTGTGGTGATAAAGGTTGACGAGTTGGTAAAAGATAACAAGAAATGTGTGGGTGGCAGCGATAAACATATGACAGCTACGTTTTATGAGAATATTGTTGAAGCATATCTGTATTGTCCCCAGAACAACAAGGTAGAGGATACATTGATGATGTACTGGTTCTCCTCTTTCAACCATACGGAAGAGCCAAATCCGTATATCATATACAGGATGCTTGGGAAGATGGTGTCTTCCATGCAACAAGGCCGCGGGAGCCTGTTTGAAGCCTATATGCTTAAAGCAAGATTGGGGTATGGTTTTGTTAATCACTTGCAGGTTGTCAGTTTTGTGAGAGGTCGTTCTGTGGTTGAGCAACAGCAGATTGATAAAAGCCGGTTGGATTTTTGGACTGAATTGTGCGAGATGCATTACATGGCTTTGGCACATTTGTTTTCTACATGTAATATTGAAGCGGTGAGAATAGTGCTGACGAGTCAAGCGATGGGTTACGGGAAACTGTTGCCCTTAGCAGGAACAGATGTACTGAAAATGTATGCTCGATGTAAAGAGAAACAACAAAAGGATGGCGGATTTGGAGGTTATTGGTATTTAAAAGAAGTCATTGGTGAAACCCCAGATCCTGATTTATTGGAGAAGTTAACCGCATTGCTGCTTTTAGTCGCTTCCGATAATAGTTACAAGAGCATGAATCTTATAAGCCAAGACAGAATGCAATTGATTCGAAATGCTGAAGAAAAACTTGTTCAGTATGGCGATAGTTGGGGCAAGGCTTATTATGTAATTGAACGATTCCCGCAGATAGGAGGTAAGGATGTTAAAGAATTGTTTGATAAATATGTAAAACAGTTGGAAGAAGGGGCCAATGTAGATAAACAACATAAAGACAGTGATATTTTCATGTCATGGATTTATGCTTTCATTAAGACGTTGATAGGTGAGCGATATGCTAAGAAAGAAGAAAATATCTATGATAAAAAAGTGCCAGAGAATATTAAGGAGGAGGTGAAAATAATGTTTGGAAATATTCTTTATGGGAATAAAGGATATATTGAAGATAGTCTTACGGGAAGGATTACGGATGATAAAACGGAAAAGAAACTGATGGGGAGCCTGTCTTTTATGGTTTATAAGCAGGCTCTGATGGATTCGGACGGATTATATTCGGGTCATGTGTTCAATGACATGCTCAACATTTTCCGTTCACGTTATCTGTATATGGTATATCAGTTTTTAGGAGAGGCAGATATTAGCGAAGAAACGATTCCGATGGGTGAATTTGATGCTTGTTTTATGAAGTATGTTGGTGAGAACAGTAAAGATTATCTGATTATTGATACTGATGCCTCAATAAGCACTTTCTATAAAATGGATGAATTGGAAGATGGACATAAGTTCTCTTTTAACAGAACTTATAAAGGCGCAGATTATCATCATTACGACTCATTATCAAACTGGTATCTTAGGGATGTCTCGGAATTGTACGCATACAATGGAACGGTGGCCATTATTAAGAAAAACGATATGCCGATTTTGGCAGGATTAGATAAAACAGATGGCCCAGAGGTTGATTTTAAAGATAAATCAGACAAAAAGAAAGGAACTGCAGAGGTGAGCTTAACAGTTAACCCCAATTATGAGGTGTGTTATAGTAAGAATGTGAAAGTGAAATTATTAAGAATAATCGATAGGAGATTAAGATAAAACAAACGAGGCGACCCGAGTGACGCGCAAGACATAGCGGTGGAGTACAACGACACGGTCATCTATCCCGACAAGGTGCGGATCAACTGCTATAACTACAGACACTATTCTTTCATCAAAGACAAAAAGATGATCTTTTTCACGATACTGGGGAGGAAGATGGAGTATGCTGGGAAGAGGATTTGAGGAAGAACACGATGATATTTGAACACGGAGGTTTTTTCAACACGGATTTACACGGATTGAACGGAGGAGGATTTGGAATTGAAAATTGAAAGTTGAGAATTAAAGCCTTGCCAGGTTATGTGTTTGGTGAGGCTTTTGTTAGAAGGTGTTTGTCGGTTTTAATGGTGTTTGTTTTGGCAGAGGTGAAAATCTTGATGGCCGAAGTTTGAAGGCTGAGAAAGAATGATAGGCAATAGAACAGAAGATAGTAATAATTTCAGTTTTTTTGACATGGAATATATGAATCATATCAAAGCTCGAATAAAGGCACGAAAAGCCTTCAATAAGAAAAAGCTTAGGAATATCAGACTGATGATGGCCAATGAAGAGAAGCTTATCTGGATCCTTCTATTGGTGGCATTTATATTTCCAGTTTTACCATTCTCAATGTTAGGAATTGGTAACCCATTTTTACATGCTTGTCGAGTGATTTTGGATAATGTGAGTTATGGATACATTGCTGGTATGATTTTCTACCTGTTCTCAGATTTTCGCCCTAGGTCTTATAAGACATTTAAAGCAAAGCAGCAGCTTGCATCTATGTATAGTTCCATTCACGTTAATTATGTTTTAGCCGCTGATGCTCTCGGAGTAATAGATAATCAAGGAAATCTTGTAGATAGCAGAGGGACTGCGGCAAGAAAGTCATTATTTCTTAAGGAGATAGATGATTCGCATATTGCCCTAAATGAGGGAGTGATAAGTACTGTTAAGGCAATGCTTAATCTGGTTGATAAAGAAATTGGAGATTCACTTTTATTACATAATGGTTATTTGAATGAGGATGAGATAAAGGAAATCAACAAGTTTAGAAACCTATTTGATTTGCTAAAAATCTCAAACATCTATGACTTTGTTAGCAGTCATGAAATTGTTGTTGCTAATAATGATTTGGATTATTTCCTGTCGAGTTTTGTTTTGAATTATACCGTATCGAAAAGACTTAAAGATCAATATTCTTTATACAGATTTGACGCTGCTAAATTTGATGAAGATTCAGGTTTAGAAGGCTTGCAAGAACCGAGGGCTGAGGGGTGAATTATGAGACAAGAAGAGCGATGGCAAATAAAATACAATGAAGCGATGGAACTCTTGGCCGTGAACTATAGAAATCCGTCACGCCATAACCTAATAGAACGAGAATGATGTGGTCATGTAAAGAGAATTATTTACATTTATCAAGACACCAGAGGCATTCATAAAAGGTGATATTGTGCAGTTAAAGCATCCAGAAAACTATAAGAAGAATAGTGACGTGCATGGATACGGCATTAATCTGTATAGAATAGTGTCGCTTAATGGTGACAAGGTAAAACTTGAGGATGTCGAGCAAGAGTTGTCTCTGAGTGAATTAATACCCGTTGTAACCGATGGCGTTGAAGACCGCTGGATTTATTATGATCCAATAATCGCGGCTTCCATTGTGTTCCATGGTGAACCTATTCCAGTGCATCATACCGATTACTCCTATTACATGGATGCTTTTGAACGGAACTATGAAGGGAATAGAACGTTAAAAGAGTTGGTGAGGAAAGAACATTTGGTGTATGTGCATGAGATTCAGCATTACTTTCGTAAATAGTTCCACAATGATTGGTTGAAGATTAATGATGATAAGCATGAAACAAGAAGCAATTGATCAAATCCTTCTCTGCTTGAATGAACTACAGATGATTAAGCAACTGTTAGATTCGAAGGTTGCTGACGATTTCTGTGGTAGACTGTTGGGTATTTATGTGATGATGCGGGTGGATGATATAACTAAAATATGGAGCCACCAGATTCCGAAAACTGATATGGATAGGCACTTGGTTGATGGTGTGAAAAACCAATATAACCAAGGTTTAAGAGCGGTAAGAGATAAGCTTGGCGCTCATTATCAATCTCCTAATGGAAAAGAGGATTTGTTTGAAAGTGTGCAGATATTCAAATCTATTGATTACGCCAACACAACCTGCATGATAGATGCCATAATGGAGGTTGAAGGGAAAATAGAGGGTAAGATTATAACAGTTGGTGGCTTTCGGGAGATGAATGACTTCGATACTGCCAAGGAAGTCCTTTCTACGCTTTATACTGATGACCAGGCCTATCTGACCAATGGTGCTCTTGATGTTTTCGGAATGAATAAAGGTTCGATGATTGCTTGTTCCAGTCCGCAGGTAAAGGGTCAATACTTGAGAAGTATAGAGTTGATGGTTGAAACCGTACAACGGTTATTGGAAAGAAAGTATGTAGCCATAGAAGCGGGAAGGATGTTTAAACGTATGTTTGTGAGCGTTGTTTACAACTACCATGACAACCTGATTACTAGAAAAGATATTAAAGAAAATGCTGCTCAGTATGAGGAGGGCTTTGATATCCAATTTAAAAGCCTAATCAAAGCTAACGATAATAAGGATATTCTTGAGACCGCCTTTGATAAGTTTGAATCTATCTATCAGATTGAACCAGTAATTCGAAAGTATCGTGATACAAGAAACAAGGCATGTGCTCATTTGGATGAAGACAGCACTGTTGAAGAAATCAACGAATTACTGGATGCTTTGAATGTAGAAGAGTTAAACAAGGCATACGGTGATATGCTTAATATGTTCAACTTTATCTGTAATAACGTTTTTCTTTTGAAGTTCATAGCATTACCCGCGCGATTTCCTGTTTATGGTTCTCAATTTGTAACAATTGAGAATAATGAGAACTTTTACGGTGAAGCAATGGAGTCATTATTACCCGAAAAGATGACTTGCTTGGAAATAATGCGATCAATTAGAAAAAGAGGTGAAAGATTTGATGAGGCACGTGATGCTCTGGGCAAGAATTTGATGTCAAGGGATGAGGAGGTTTATAAAGAAACAATTGAAGCTATAACTCAACGTTTGCAAGAAGGGTCGGTTGCAGAAGACGAGATGTTGGCTATTATTCAAGCACTTGGTAATAGTGCTAAAGGATATCCCGAACGATTGCAGCGCACACTGATATCATTGTTAACTGACGATGACATTTTCAGGAATCACGGTGGTCATTTGATATGGTTGTTACCATCAATATGCAGGGAGGATGACGTGGTTGATATGCCACAAACCTTGGATAAAATCATTGCCCACAGAGTGCTGATTCCTACAGCTTTTGCCTTATTGTCGTTGCTTCATTTGATAATGGAGAAAAACCATTCGTGCATAGTTGCAAATAATAAAGCACATGATGTATCGTCTGAATTTAAAAAATATTGCGATAGCGTTAAGCATCCGACGGAGAGTCTTGCAATGATGCTTATGTTGAGCCAACATTGGTTTTATGGGCAAGAATTCAGCGCATACCGGTCGTATGAGAATAAGTACTCGGATTATTTTAAAGAGGAATCTTCAAAGGCTATGGCAATGTACTTCTCATACATAAAGTATAAGGACAAGCATGAAATAAAAAGGTGCGAGAATTATTTGGAGACTTGTCATTATGTTTTATTATTGAATAGACTTGTGATAAGAGAAAAAGAACGCAAACAGAATCCAAACATATTTCTTGAAATGTGGAAATATAATTGCTATGTGAGATTAAGATCCGATGTATACGAAGCATTGGCAGTGGGGATAATGTGTGAACTAGAAGGCAATATACATTTAGCCAAAGAGATTCTGGAAACAACAGCTACAGATTATCCGATAAATGATTGTGCATTAAAGACATTAGAAGAATTTCATGAGCGACATCCAGAATAAAAAAGCCGCCTATGCAGGCGGCTTCTTTGCTGGAAGCGTTCTTTGACTGTCGCTCATCGCGAAGCATGAACAGAACGCTCTTTACACTAGTGTAAGTGATAGAGAGGTGCCGAAGCGCGGATGAATGCACAGATGCCCTTCAAGCCTGTAGAGGTCTTCTTCAGGCATAGCGAATCCCTTTCGCTGAATGACCTCTTTGCAGATATGAATCGGTACAGCCTCAAAGATGGAGTATGTATCGAACATCCACTTGTTTAACGTCGCTACCTCCATAGTCCGACGACCGATTTGGTGCTGCAAAAATACGAAATAATATGATGTGCCCGATAGAAGTAATAGGAAAAACAAAAAAGCAGGTCACGAAATTGAATCTTTCTAATCGTAACCTTACCTCTTTCCCTGAAAACATATTTGAATACACCAACCTCACAAAGCTAGTTTTGAGCAACAATAGGATTAAGGCTATCCCAGTGGAAATACTGAAATTAAAGAAGCTCAGAATGCTTGATTTGTCGAACAATAAAATAAAAGTATTACATAGTGCGGTATTTAAACTGCCAAAATTGAGAGTTTTGAATGTTTATGGAAACCAAATCAAAAAGTTTCCGAAACAAGTGTTCGTGTCAAAAATCGAAAAATTGATTGTTGGGAATAATCCATTGGAGGTCGAGGAATTAGAAAAAATACGGTTGTTGTGTGATGTAGTAACAACAAAAAAAGAGCCAACAACAAATGAGGATACAAAGTCAATTGTTCTTGGAGCGAATGAGAGTATAGTCGAGGATAAAGAAAAAAAAGAAAAGGCAATGAGTATAAAGCATAACATTTTCATTAGCTATTCGCATAAAGATTCTGATTGGCTTGATAGAGTGAAAACTCATTTGAAGCCATTGGAAAGGTATTATGATCTTGACGAATGGGATGACCAAAAGTTGAGGACAAGTGATGAATGGAAGAATGAGATTTCAAAAGCATTAAACAATGCCACGATAGCAGTATTGTTGTTTTCTCCTAATTTTATGGCGTCTGATTTTATTGTCAATAATGAGCTGCAACCATTGCTTGAAAATGCAAGCAAAGGAGGAGTTAAAATAATGCCTGTGATGGTGAGGCCCTGTGCTATGTTTGATGAAAGCGGCCTCTCAAAATATCAAGCCACTAACGGTAAAGAAAAAACGTTGATAGAGATGAATGAAGGTGAAATTGACAGAGTGTTGATGAAATTAGTTGAAGACATCAAGAGTTTTCTTAATAAGAAAAAGTGATAATCATGTAAAGACAAAAAACTACTTTCAATTTAGACAAATCTATAGCCGTCAGCGTGACGTTACAGATAGTGCGTTAGAAACAATGAACAATTAAGAATCGTTGAAAACCAACTTGATATGGTACTATTTTCAGAAAGATACGGATATACAAAACCTGCTGAGGTGTTGATAAGGGAAGAGATAACGGAGGAGATTGAAAACGCACTTTGCTCTTGTTACGACATGCTTGAGGATTATGTAAGAAAACATCTTGCATACAAAGATGAGACCTACAAAGAAATGGAATTGTTTCTTTGGACAAATTTCCTAAATAAAAGGCGCAATGATTTTTATTCGGACTTCGGCTTTCACAAAACAGTTGCGACGAATGTTTTGAAGGAAAAGAAGTTCCCTTGGTACCAAAAACTCAATATGGTTGAAATGTCGGTTAAGTGGCTTTATGAAAGAAGTGAGAATTATCAAAGACTAGTGAGTGCTTTGCAAAGTTTTACTGCTTTGATCAACCATGAGTTTGAAAGGCTGAATTACGCATATAGATTTGTAGACAAAGAGATTGTGGAGATTACGTCGAAAGAAGAAATTGTTTCTATAGAACAAGCCATAAAAGGCAGCGAAAACAATGTGAAACTGCATTTGCAGACCGCGTTGGGTTTGCTTGCAAAAAAACCATCAGGTGATTACAGAAACTCAATCAAAGAATCAATATCGGCAGTGGAAGCGGTTTGCAGGGAACTGACTGCAAAAAGTACTTTAGGTGATGCGTTGAATGAGTTGGAAAAAGCAGGCGTAGTGATACCCAAAGTAATGAAACTTGGTTTCGATAAACTATATGGCTATACTAACAACAAAGAAACTGGCATTCGCCATGCCCTGATGGATAATGACGGCTCTTATATTCCATCATCTGATGAAGCAGTTTTTATGTTGGTGTCGTGTTCAGCCTTTATCAACTATTTGTATGCTAAAAGAGCAAAATAGTTACTATTCATTCCCAACTTTGAGTATGGGGAAAGGGAAAGAATATGGATCATTAGATGAAGTTGCGAATCTTGATATAGGATTTACCGTCCACTAAAATATCGATATCGTTCTTTGAAATAGTAGTAAAATCAGTTAATTCCAGAGATTTTGAAGTAATACGGATTTAAGTTTATCTTTGCCGAACACCCTTGGCAGATGAACAAAGACAAGTATGTTTTCTCTCAAATCACCTCGCTTCTTGACAGAAATCTGTTCAACGATAAAGTAAGATTCACATTATGTACTATGATGAAACACAGATTCCTGCTTTTGTTCAAATCACTATTTAGATATGGATTTATTCACCCATGCATTCATTATAAATCTAAATGACAGATACGCTGCCGAAGGTCGGTTGCTAGGCAAACGTCTAAGTTTTCGTTCATCTGAAGAATGTATTATGACTATAGTTATTCCTACTATAGTTCGTAAAGGTGACAGGGTGGTCTTAGGCATGCCTGGTTCACTGGATAGATACGGGATCGATCTAGATGACTGGGGCGGATGGAATCGATATGTTTCCGTTAGTGATGTAAGGACGTATGAAGCATGGATTTCGTCCGTCCTCATCGAATGCTCTAGTGATAACCAGGATGCAATACCTGCTTGTTCTGAAATACAAAATAAAGGGAATCGTCTTATCCACGCTCTGCAAATTATTAATCCTGATGCAATCTGCAAAGATTCAGATAAAGATTCTTCGGATTTGTGTGACATTTCTTCAGAAGTGATGGTGAGACTGGGTGAAAGACCACAACCTGTGATTCATGTAAGTTTTTCATTGGATGACCAAAAGGGACACGTGTCTTTTGTGGATATAAAGCAAGCGATTAGGAATTACGATAAGTCTGTATCAGTGCCTTATGAAATGCTTGATAATGCTCGTGTGAACCTGTCACGTCGCGACACTCGTTCAGCCGTGTTGCATTGTGCAACTGCAATAGAGGTTGCTTTGAAAAAGCTAACCGTTTCATATCTAGACGTAACGGTGACGGACAATTCGCTTAAAGAGTATATTTTGAGACAGGCCGACGGCTATTCCAGGCTTGTTGATTTGTGTAAAAGATGTTCGGTATCATTGGAAGGCCTTCGGGACGTGAAAGAGACTGTGATGGATATCCGCAATCGAGTTATCCACGGTGGATACGTCCCGACACGTGAAGAAGCAAACAAGGCGTACGAAAACACAAGACAAACATTGGCCGTGTTGAAGACGCCGATGTTTGAGTAGCATAAAATAATGGTACGGACAGAATCAAGCAAAGGATAAATGAAGCATTAAAAATCTATGATTGCATATAAGTATCGTTCGGGAAGAGGACCAAAATCATTTGGTGTGAAGACTAGAATGATGTACCAAGGCAAATAACGAGGCCTATTTAAAATGTAAATAATTTCTATTGGCAATTTTGTTTTTTGTTGTATTTTTGCGATGAAATTGGTGAAGACTCGTATTAATAAAGTCTATAAATCATAAAATATGACGAGTATAGAATATGTGGATTCGGCAAATTTGATCTTTGATGATCAAAATCCACGCATGGTAGAGTTTGGTGCAAACCAATACTCAGAAGAACAGCTTATTAACCTCTTGTGGAGAGAAATGGCAGTTGAGGAATTGGTCATGTCGATTTTGGCTTTGGGATTTTTTGACCATGAGCCTTTATATGTTATGCGTCGTGAGGACGGGAAACAGATTGTGCTTGAAGGAAACCGAAGGCTGGCGGCCATACGTTCTATTTTGAATCCTTCTATCGTGCAAGGTGAAAGAATGCGTAAGTTCGAAAGTCGCATTACACCGGAGATTAAAAACAAATTGGAGCATGGTATTCCTGTCATCGAACTTGCCAGCCGACAAGATGCATGGCGTTTGCTCGGTTTCAAACACGTGAATGGTCCCGCTAAATGGGGTTCGTATGCAAAGGCAAAATACATAGTAGACGTACACCGCAATTATAACATCAGTCTTGATCAGATAGCAGAACAGATTGGTGACACCAATAAAACGGTAAGAAAGCTTTATCAAGGGTTAATGGTGATTGAGCAGGCGGAACGGAATTCAGAATTCAGCATAGTTGATATCAAGACCCCGAGACTTTATTATTCTCATCTTTATACCGCCCTCGGATACGAAAAATTCCGCAATTATCTTGGAATTACAGAAGCCTCGGATATTGAGGCTCCTGTTCCCCGTGAAAAGTATCGTAACCTTCAAGAGGTGATGGACTGGTTGTTCGGTTCGAAAAAAAGAGGAGTAGAACCGCTTATCCATTCACAGAATCCTGATTTAAAACGTTTTGTGGGGGTGCTTGACAATGAGCAAAGTGTGGCCGCTATGCGTATGGGCAGAAGTTTGGAGGTGGCGTGTGACCTGAGTATAGAGACTAGTGCGGCTCTTCAGGAGTATATGGTTGAGGCAAAGATAGCTTTGGAGAAGGTGTCGTCAAAATTGTCAGGATACGACGGAAACGAAGGGCTTTTGAAACAAGCGGGAAGCATAGCCAACCTTGCTGACGACATTTATGATCGGATGGAGAAGATGAGAGTAGAAAAACTATCTGGGAAAAAAGAACGGATGACAGAATAGGAATAAGCGATGTTCAATAGACCGAATAGTCAAGACCCCGCTCCAGTTGTGGCGGATTTTTTAGAACTGCAGTGTTTCCTTTCGGATACACCCGTTTCGACATATTCACTGCGTTCACTTTTCTCTATGCCAGACGATGAGCTTGACAATAACGGAGTTGAATCATCTGACGATATCTCCATAGAAACCCTAGAAGATGGCATAAAAGAATGTGAACAACGATCCTTGTTCTGCCTCCAAAAGTATCCTTTTGAAATAAATTCCAACTCCCTGACCCTCAAATCTGAAGATGGAGTCTATAAGGAAATATATCAGTTTCTATTACTGTCAACCCGTCTTGACATGAACACGGATTCAATCCAAGCAGGGCTGAACGCTACGCAATTATTTGAAGAATTGTGTGCAAGGGTAGCCGTAGAGTATTTTGGACAACACTCTAGGTCAATGGTGTTTGGAACGGCAGGCGCTGGTACTTTCAAGCAGAAAGTAGAACAAGTTATTAGCAACTTAAACCTTACATCCTCGTTCAAAACACCTCTTGGATCAACAGGAAGACAAAAGGACGCTGCTGTTGATGTGGTAGCATGGATACCTTTTGCTGACAAAAAAGATAGTCAATTAATCGCCATTGGTCAATGCAAGACCGGTACTCATTGGGAGAGCATGCTTACTTCAACTCAACCGAAAGTGTTTTTCGAATCACATTTTACTGGACTTCCGTTTGCTGATGTTGAACGATTATTCTTTGTTTCAGAAAGTTACGGTATTGACCGATGGGAAGAACGAAGTAGAAAGGCAGGTATCATGTTTGATAGGACAAGGATAATGGAGTTTATTCCTTCAAATATGGATATTGATTTGTTGAATAGGATTATGCAATGGAACCAAGAGGCATTGATTTGTGCGATGCAGAA